>Ga0256406_1000198_pt1 | contig 116124 bp, 88 predicted proteins | sample RumenRJG_03DNA_FD_185986 | JGI IMG/M metagenome (GOLD analysis project Ga0256406, IMG submission 185986) | Bovine rumen microbial communities from Lethbridge, Alberta, Canada - RJG_03 | ecosystem: Host-associated > Mammals > Digestive system > Stomach > Rumen | place: Canada: Alberta...
AGAATCAACAACAGGCCTAGAAAGAGATTGAATTACAAAACGCCTGTCGAGTTTATCAGACAAAAATACGGAGAGAATAAAACAATTATAAAGTTGTTGCGTTATTAATGTGAATCCTGCAGCCGTTAATAAAAGAAAATAAATTTGGTAATTATCACATTATTGCGTATCTTTGCAGGCAATAATTTTTTACCACTACACAATTATGTCATCATTTGTTGCAGATAAAATCGTAATGGACGGACTGACCTTCGACGATGTCCTGTTGATACCAGCTTATTCGGAAGTACTGCCTAATACAGTAGAGTTGCAAACCCGTTTCTCGCGAAACATAGCCCTTAATATACCCTTCGTTACGGCAGCTATGGACACCGTAACCGAGTCGGCAATGGCAATAGCCATCGCCCGTGAAGGTGGCATCGGCGTGATACACAAGAACATGTCGATAGACGAGCAGGCGCGACAGGTGGCTATCGTCAAGCGTGCAGAGAACGGCATGATATACGACCCTGTAACTATCCGTCTGGGAAAGACCGTGAGCGATGCGCTCAATATCATGGCAGAATACCACATAGGCGGCATTCCAGTCGTCGACGAAGAAGGCAGGCTGAAAGGTATTGTTACCAATCGCGACCTGCGCTTTGAACGCCGTCTGGACAAGAAGATTGACGACGTGATGACAAAAGACAATCTCGTTACGACACATCAGCAGACCGACCTCGCAGCAGCCGCACACATCTTGCAGGAAAACAAGATAGAGAAGCTGCCGGTAGTGGACAAGAATAACCGTCTGGTCGGACTGATAACATACAAGGACATAACGAAGGCTAAGGACAAGCCAATGGCATGCAAGGACGACAAGGGACGTCTGCGCGTGGCTGCCGGTGTAGGCGTAACAGTCGACACGCTGGAACGCATGCAGGCACTGGTAGATGCCGGAGCCGACGCCATTGTCATCGATACTGCACACGGACATTCTCGCGGTGTGATAGAGAAACTGCGCGAGGCAAAGAGTTCATTCAGCAACATCGACATAGTAGTGGGCAACGTAGCAACGGGCGAGGCAGCACGCATGCTCGTAGACAATGGGGCTGATGCAATAAAGGTGGGCATCGGTCCGGGCTCGATATGCACGACACGCGTCGTAGCAGGTGTCGGCGTGCCGCAGCTCAGTGCCGTCTATGATGTCTACACAGCACTGAAAGATACAGGTGTGCCGCTTATCGCCGACGGCGGACTGCGCTACTCTGGCGACATAGTGAAAGCCATAGCCGCTGGCGGTAGTTGCGTGATGATAGGCTCGCTTGTCGCAGGTACGGAGGAGAGTCCGGGCGACACGATAATCTTCAACGGCAGAAAATTCAAGAGTTATCGTGGCATGGGTTCGCTCGAGGCAATGGAGAACGGCAGCAAGGACCGCTACTTCCAGGCTGACACCAAAGACACGCGCAAACTCGTTCCGGAAGGAATAGCAGGCCGTGTGCCTTACAAGGGAACAGTGCAGGAAGTAATCTACCAACTCGTGGGCGGCTTGCGCTCAGGCATGGGTTACTGTGGAGCAGCAAACATAGAACGCCTGCACGACGCTAAGTTTACGAGAATAACAAATGCTGGAGTGATGGAAAGCCATCCGCACGATATATCGATAACGAGCGAGGCACCAAACTACTCAAGACCAGAATAAGACAACAATAATAAACGAAATAACAAAGAAAACATAAAGCAATGAAACGAATGTTTATACTTGCAGCCATGATGATAGGCTGCACAATGGCATGGGCACAGGACGACCCAGTGATAATGAAGATAAACGGCAAGCCTATAACGCGTTCGGAATTTGAATACTCATATAACAAGAATAACTCCGACGGCGTGGTAGACAAGAAAGATGTGAGAAACTACGTCGACCTTTTTGTCAACTATAAACTAAAGGTGGAAGCCGCATACGAGGCAGGACTTGATACCACAGAGACATTCAAACAGGAATTTCTGTCGTACCGCAACCAGCAGGTGCGCCCAACGTTTATAAACGACAGCGATGTGGAAAAAGAGGCACAGCGCATCTATAACGAAACACGCGAACGCATAGACGGCAACGGTGGTATGGTAAAGGCTGCACACATACTGATAGCAACCAAGCAGAAAGCATCGGACAACGAAGTGGATGTTGCACGTCTGCGTGCCGACTCGATATACAACGTGATAAGAAACGGCGGCGACTTTGCCGAACTCGCAAAACAGTTCTCTGACGACAAGCGCTCTGGCATGAACGGTGGTGAACTCGGATGGATTCAGAAAGGCGTAACGGTAAAGGAATTTGAAGACGTGCTTTTCGCCCAGAAAGACGGTGAGATAAGTAAACCGGTGGAATCGCCGTTTGGTTTCCACATCATACGCTCAGAAGCAAGAGGCAACTTTTTCCCATACGACAGCGTACGCACAGATATCCTGAGATTTATTGACCAGCGTGGACTGCGTGAACGCATCATAGACGAGAAACTGAAGACATTGGCAGAGGCAAGCAACGGCAAGACTGTGGAACAGTTGCTCAACGAACGTACGGCAGAATTGGAAGCAAAGGATATGGAACTGAAATATCTGAACAAGGAATACTACGAAGGTCCGCTGCTCTTTGAAATCAGCAGCCGTACCGTTTGGGACAAGGCTTCGAAGGACGAACAGGCTCTGGCAAACTATTTCAAGAAGAACAAGAAGAAATATAAGTGGGACGAACCACGTTTCAAGGGTATGGTATACCATGTGCGTGATGCTGCTGACGTTAAGGCAGTGAAGAAGAGTGTGAAGGGACTTGCCTTCGGTAAATGGGCGGAACGTCTGCGCACGACATTCAACAACGACTCGATTCACCGCATAAGAGTGGAGAAGGGACTGTTTAAGAAAGGCGACAACGCTTTCGTAGACAAGATGGTATTCAAGATGGCTGACGCACAGCCTAAACAACTCGACGAATATCCTATAGACTCGTTCTACGGCAAAGTGCTGAAAGCACCAGAAGATTTTACCGACGTGCGTCCGCTCGTTACAGCTGACTATCAGGAAGAATTGGAGAAGGCATGGGTGGAAGAACTGCGCAAGAAATATAGCGTGGAAGTGTATGAAGACGTACTTTCTACGGTAAACAACCATTGATAAAGCAAGAAAACAGATAAAACGCAAAGATGAAACATATTAGTGCAAACAGACTGATACTGTCAATCGCAGCAGTAATGCTGTCGCTCGCAGTGCAGGCACAGGATGATAAAGCCACTACAGAAAAGAGTTTCGCTGCCAGCGGCAACGTTGTTGACGAAGTGATATGGGTTGTCGGCGACGAACCTATACTGCGTTCAGACGTAGAGATAGCCCGCTATCAGGCAATGAGAGACGGCTACCGCTGGGACCGAGACCCAGACTGTGCCATACCAGAGCAGATAGCTGTGCAGAAACTGTTTCTGCATCAGGCAGCGCTCGACAGTATAGAGGTAACGGAAGCAGAAGTAACGCAGGAAGTAGACGAAAGGCTCAACTATCTGATGAACCAGGTGGGAGGACGTGAGAAACTGGAAGAATATCAGGGTAAGAGTCTTACTGAGATGCGAATGGAAATGCACGATGACTTGAAAAACCAACTCATAGTGCAGCAAATGAGACGCGAACTCGTGAAAGATATTGATGTTACACCAGCTGAAGTGCGCCGCTACTTTAAGGATTTGCCACAAGACAGCATACCGTTTGTGCCTACAACGGTTGAAGTAGAGATAATAACTAAACAACCGAAGATAGCAGAAGACGAGATCAACCGTATAAAGAACGATCTCCGTGAATATACCGAGCGCGTAACAAGTGGACAGACATCGTTCGCAACGCTTGCCCGATTGTATTCGGAAGACGGTTCGTCGCGCAATGGTGGTGAGCTCGGTTTCACGCCGCGTGCAGCATTAGACCCTGCGTTTGCAAGCGTGGCATTCAATCTGACTGACCCCAACAAGATTTCAAAGATAGTGGAAACAGAATTCGGATATCACATAATTCAACTGATTGAGAAACGTGGCGAGCGCATAAACGTAAGACACATACTGCGCAAACCGAAGATAAGCGATGAAGCCATAACTGACGGTAAGATGAGACTTGACTCGCTGGCAACAGATATAAGAAACGGAAAGTTTACATTTGAGGATGCAGCAACATTCATTTCTGACGATAAAGACACACGCAACAATCATGGTCTGATGGCATTCTTTGACCAGACAACAGGCAGCAGAACATCGAAATTCCGCATGCAGGACCTGCCGACAGAAGTGGCAGTACAAGTGGAGAAATTGCAGGTTGGCGATGTGTCGGCACCGTTCACTATGACTGACAGCAGAATGAAGACAGTTTGCGCAATAGTAAAACTGAAAAACCGTACGGAAAGCCACCGCGCTACAATGGCAGACGATTTCCAAGTGATGAAGGAAGTGGTGCTGAACAAAAAGCGTGAGGAACATATACACAAATGGATAGTGGAGAAAATTAAAAACACTTATGTCCGCGTGAACGACAGATACAAGGACTGCGACTATGAGTTTGAAGGTTGGATAAAATAATGCAATTATATCGACAGCATAATAGAAAAGCAAAATACGAATGGCATAGAATCGTCGGCATGATGATTCTATGCTTGTTTGGTATATATATAATTGATACTGTGGCTGCGCCCTATGATAAACGCAAAAGACGCAGGCACAGCGACGAGCGTATATATCTGGAACAGTCGAGAGAACTGTTTGCTGACGAAGCAACACGTCCAGGCGTGCAGGTGGTAAAGGGAAATGTAAGATTTCGCCACAGAGGCGCATTGCTGTTTTGCGACAGTGCATACTTCAGGCAGGAAGACAACACCTTCGAGGCTTTTGGACATGTGAGGATGACACAGGGTGATACGCTCGCTCTGAAAAGCGATTATGCTTACTACGACGGTCGCGACGAAATGATAAGGGCAAGAAAGAATGTTGTGCTGCGACACAGGAAGTCGGTGCTGTATACAGACAGTCTTGATTTCGACCGAATGTATAACTTTGGATATTTCTTTGAGGGTGGAAGGATGAACGACGGAGTGAACCAGCTCGTCAGCGACTGGGGCGAATACAATACTCAAACTCGGGAAGCTGTTTTCTATTATGGCGTAAAACTGAAAAGCCCGGACTACACGATAGAGACAGACACGCTGCACTATGATACGCGAAGACGCACAGCACACGTCTTGGGGCAGTCGACGATAGTGTCTGAAGGCAATACGGTGAATACTACCGACGGCATATACAATACAAACAGCAAGGGCATGCAGCTGTTCAGTCGCTCGACGGTGGTGAACGGAAACAAGACCATCACTGGCGACAGTCTATACTATAACAGCAAGACTGGTGAGGGCGAGGGATTTGGAAGAGTGGAATATAAAGACAAGGAGAACAAGAACGAACTGTATGCCGACTATTGCCGATACAACGACATAGAAGGTACGGCACTGGCAACGCGCAACGCTCTTGTCGTAGACTACTCTCAGCCCGATACGCTGTGGATGCATGCCGACACGATTAGGCTCGAATCGTTCAACCTAAATACAGACTCGCTTTACCGCAAAGTGCATGGCTACTATCACGTCAGGGCATACAGAAACGACGTACAAGCAGTGTGCGACTCACTCGTGCTGTGCTCGCAAGACAGCTCTGCCGTGATGCATATAGACCCAATAGTGTGGAATGGTAACCGTCAGTTGCTTGGAGAGAAAATTACAGTATATGCAGCTGACAGCACCATACGTTTTGCTCGCGTGGAAGGACAAGCACTGTCGATAGAGCTGATGGATGACAGTATTCATTACAATCAGGTTGCGTCGCGGGATATGAATGCATATTTCAACGATGGCATATTAAGGAAAACAGAAGCCATTGGCAATGTGCAGACGGTGTATTTCCCAATCGACGACAAAGACAGTACCATCATAGGACTGAACTATCTGGAAACCGATACCATGCGCATGTTTCTGAGTGAGAAACGACAACTGCAAAAGATTTGGACATCGAAATATAATGCGACAACCTATCCGATGCATCAGGTGCCACCTGGAAAAGACAGGTTGCCTGCATTTGCGTGGTTTGATAATATCAGACCAGTAAGCAAGGATGACATCTTTGTGTGGCGAGGGAAGTCTGACGGCAAAAAGCTGAAACAGCAGAAAAGACGCGAGCCGCCGAGAGTGGAATGAGTCCGACAGTGGAAATGAACAAGAAAAGGAAAAGTTATGAGCGACATTATACAGCTATTACCAGATGCAGTAGCCAACCAGATAGCAGCAGGTGAGGTTATACAGCGCCCAGCGTCGGTAATAAAGGAACTCGTTGAAAATGCCGTAGACGCTGGTGCGAAAACAATAAACGTGCTTGTTGTGGATGCCGGACGCACATCGATACAGGTTATTGATGATGGTTGCGGCATGTCTGACACCGATGCGCGACTGTCGTTTGAACGACATGCTACGTCGAAGATACGCAAGGCAGAAGACCTCTTCTCACTTCACACGATGGGATTCAGGGGCGAGGCGTTGGCGTCAATCGCTGCTGTGGCGCAGGTGGAACTGAAAACAAGACAGGCTAACAGCGATTTGGGTGTGGCAATATCTATTTCTGGCTCGCGAATTACTGGGCAGGAACCAACAGCATGTCCTGTTGGAAGCAACTTCACAATAAAGAATCTGTTTTATAATGTTCCTGTACGACGAAAGTTTTTGAAGTCGAATGCTACGGAACTGAACAACATACTGGCTGCCTTTGAGAGAATAGCACTGGTATATCCAAACATACATTTCACATTTCACAGCAACGGTACGGAACTATATAATCTGCGACCGACAGTCCAGAAACAGAGAATAGTAGACATATTCGGCAAGCGTATGAGTCAGGACCTGCTGTCGGTTGACGCAGATACGGCAATATGCAAGATAATGGGCTTTGTCGGCAAGCCGGAGAGCGCTAAGAAAAAAGGTGCGCAGCAGTTCTTCTTCGTAAACGGCAGATTTATGAAGCATCCATACTTCCATAAGGCTGTGCAGACTGCATTCGACAGACTGATACCAACGGGGGAACAAGTACCTTATTTTATTTATATGGAAGTGGATGCGGAGAATATTGATGTTAATATACATCCCGTCAAAACCGAGATAAAGTTTGAGAACGAACAGGCAATATGGCAGATATTGGCTGCTGTCGTAAAGGAAGCCGTTGGCAGGTATCATGAAGTGCCGTCGATAGAATTCGACACGGTAGGTCGTCCTGATATCCCTGCTTACAATAAACAGCACAATGACAATCCGATGATGCCGCGCATATCGGTAGATGGTCAGTATAATCCCTTTACTGAAGGCAACAGAAAGAACACTGCTGTTCAGAAAGACTGGGAGCAGTTGTATGAGAATATTCAGCCGCATGGCATCGGTAGTCAGGAAACTACGCTTTTCGACTTCGAGAACGAGTCTCGGGACACTGAAGATATTTCTGTGGAAGACAAGTCGCCGATGCACTATCAGTATAAGGGACAGTATATAATGACTGTCGTGAAGTCCGGACTGATGATAATAGACCAGCACCGTGCACATATGCGCATTCTGTATGAAGAATATATTGCCCGCATGAACAGGCATAAGCCTAATGTTCAGAAGGTTTTGTTTCCGGAAATCGTACAGTTCAGTGCTTCTGAAGAAACTATATTGCAGCTTCTGATGCCGAGTCTGACGGATATGGGCTTCGACCTTACTGACTTGGGTGGTTGCTCCTATGCTGTAAACGGAATACCTGACGGACTGGATGGCTTGAATATCACAACTGTGCTGCATGATATCATAGAGACCGCTGCCGAGCATGATGGCAAGACGTCAGCAGACATGGCGTCGCCGTTGGCAATCAGTCTGGCTCAGCATGCTGCCATTCCGTATGGACAGGTGCTGTCTAATGAGGAGATGGAGAATATTGTCGACCGCCTGTTTGCTTGTTCCGACATAAAAAGAACGCCCGATGGTCACACTGTGTTGGCTATATTGCCGCAGAATGACATCGAGCGTATGTTTGGTAGTTAGATAATTATCCAACTCTGAATCCTATCGTTTTTCTCACTTCGCGCAGGGTTGCCGTTGCGCTCTCGCGTGCTTTTTCTGCCCCTTCGCGGGCAATCTTGTCCAGCAGTTCGGTGTTGGCTGAGTATTCGTCTATGCGTTCGCGTATAGGCGATATCACTTTCACGAGGTCGGCAGCTATCTGTTTTTTCAAGTCTCCATACCTGAGAGTGCAGTTGTTCCACTGTTCATCGAAATAGTCGTATGTTTCCTTTGTGGAACAAATTTTCAGGAAAGTAAACAGGTTTTCTATCACTTCCGGTCGTTGGCTGTTCATTTCCTGCGGTCCCATGTCGGTTACTGCTCGCATGACCTTCTTTGTTATCGTCTTGTCATCGTCGCGCAGGTATATGCAGTTGCCTTCGCTCTTTCCCATCTTACCGCTGCCGTCGAGTCCCGGCACTTTCACAGCCTGTGAGTTGAAGTAGAAGTTCTGTGGCTCTGGAAACAGTTCTACGCCGTAGATATGGTTGAAGCGCCGTGCGCATTTGCGCGCCATCTCCATGTTTTGCTCCTGGTCTTTGCCTACCGGAACCTTTGTCGCACGGTGCTGAAGAATGTCGGCAGCCATCAGTGTGGGGTAGGTGAACAGTCCTGCGTTGACGTTGTCGGGCTGCTGGCGTGCTTTCTCCTTGAACGTCGTAACGCGTCCAAGCTCGCCTATATACATGTTCATGTTGAAAAACAAATACAACTCCAGCGTTTCCTTTACGTCGCTTTGCACATATATGGGTGCCTTTGCCGGGTCGAGTCCGCAGGCAAGATATTCTGCAAGTATTGTACGTGCACTCTGTTGTATGTCGCCCGGTTTCGGATGAGTTGTCAGACTGTGCCAGTCGGCTATAAAGAACAGACAATCATACTCATCTTGCATCTTCACGAAACTCTTTACCGCACCGAAATAGTTGCCCAAGTGCAGGTTGCCCGTCGGACGGATACCGCTAACTACTTTTTCCATTTACTTCTGTGTATTCTTTTTTATATTGTAAGTCAAGTATTATAATTTGCAAAAATACAAAAAAACTTGCAATATATTAGCAACAAAGGTTTATTTTTTTGCCTTAAACCTCAAAAAGAACGTAAAAAAGAGAGACGCAGACACCCTTCCTACACCTATATTATATATCTATCTATTGTCGATGAGACTATCGTCAGGATTAGATTTCCTGCAAAAACCGTGCCAAAGTGAACAAGGCTTTGCCTCCGGCGGCGGAAAATATGAAAATTTTTGACAGGGAAAAAGTCTCCAAATAGATGCGGAACAGTCGTTGAAATTGTGAAAATATGTAAAAATCCGAGTCGGTAACAACTGTTAAAATTGTCAAAGACCATCTTTGAGGCACCTGTTTCGACTATTTTGCCCTGCAAAACATAGTGCCCGACCCTCCCAAACACTATGTCTGACCTCCTCAAACACACTGTTTGACAATCTCAAACATGCTCTTTGACATTTTTAACATATACAATTCGTGCACAAAACACAAATACTTCGCATTAACAAACTGACATCCAGATAATTACAGATGCATGCGAATTTTGGGCATATTTTGCCCCTCAGATTTCCGAAACGACTTTCGAGGGCACTCACGTGACAGTAAAACAGTCCAAAATTGATTAGCTCTTCATGTCTGTTTACTTTTAGACGACCCGAAAAATGACAATAATTTGAAAAAAGACAGCAAAAAGTTTGGAGGTTTCAATAATAGTTTTTACCTTTGCAACCGCTTTTAGAAAGTACGGGCGTTTAGCTCAGCTGGTTTAGAGCATCTGCCTTACAAGCAGAGGGTCGGCGGTTCGAATCCGTCAACGCCCACAAAGCGGAGAAATAAACAGAATATATGTTTACACTCCGCTTTTTCTATTTGACACGAAAAAACATAAAACAGACAAATTACATGGGTAAAAGTTTAACGTAAACATAATATATAAACAAATAACAGGTTAACTATCTGCAAAAAATACATACATTTTTTGTGGAATTAAAAAAAAGTTGTATTTTTGCACGCAAAATTAATGTATAATTGATATCACGTTTAAAATGAAAAAAATTATTAGCATGATGATTGTGCTCTTCGCAGCAGCAACGATTACGTATGCGCAAGACACAACTAAGGACTTCCATTTTAAGACATTTATTGAGTTGATGAATTTCTCATTTCAAGGAAAGGATTTTAGCTATTACGAAAAATTAGCTTCAAACGCTGGTCTTACCAAGATTCATGAAGAAAAAGACAAATCTGAGGTTTATTATGTATGGGGCGAGAATGTATCTTACAAGAAAGGACACATGACCGAAACCTACACTAAGCTCGGCGACAACCCTTCTTGTCTGAACTTCGACCTGATAAGAAATGAAAAAGGTCTGTATGTGCCGATGGCAATCAGCATTATTTTCCCAGACGCTAAGGCGCAGGAACGCTTCTACAACGAAGGAATCAAGATGGGAGCTGTGGTAAACGACAAGATTTATTCTACAGACGTAGACCCCACATGGAAAAATGTTAAGGGCATCAAGTATGTGAAACACCGTGCAAACACAAGCTGGAGATACATCTTCTTCTACGAGAAAGACGGTATGAATATGTGTACATTCTTATTCTAATACATTATTAATAATAACATAAAACAGATGAATACAATAAAAATACTCACAGTAGCAGCCCTTTTAGCTGTTCCAGCATTAACTGTCAGTGCGCAGGACGACACTGTGAACACAAGTGATAATAATACTTCTTACTGGCTCGACAGCGAACAGGAAGGAAGCGACAAGATGATACTGCACCGCTATCATATCCTCGACAACTGGTATATAGGCTTACAGATGGGCGGACTCTATAACTGGGGAACAAATCAGGGAGAATACAATTTCTTCCGTCATCTTCGCCCCTCAGCAGCCTTGCAGATAGGTAAGTGGTGGTCTCCGTCAGTAGGAATGAGAGCACAGCTGATATATGGACACAACCGTGGCGTTTCAAACACAACTGACTACAAGACATACCACTGGCAGTCATTGTCATTGTACGGCGACGGTATGCTCAACATAACAAACATGTGGGCAGGCTATAAGGAAAGCCGCTTCTTCAACCTTATATTGTTCGCAGGTATCGGTGGAGAACAGACATTCCGATTCAGCCGCAGAGACTGGCGCGCAAACGACGAGGTATATAACCGCGAGCACAACACACTGCTTGGAATACGTGCCGGTCTGATAACAACATTCCGCCTGTCAGAAGTATTTGACCTGTCTTTCGAAGTCTCAAACACATGGACTGACGACACATTCGACGGAGTTATCTCTCATAACCGCTGGGATGGACATGCAAATGCATTCTTGGGACTTAACTACCGCTTTGCCAACCCGTCAGACGGTGGACACCACCAGTTTACATATGCACGTCGCGACATGTCAAGATTCGACGACTTGAACAACGAGCTCAACCGTCTGCGCGCAGACGTTGCAGATGCTCGAAAGAACGTCCCAATTAACATGATGGAAAGCAAGCAGGTAAACGTCATCGTATCATTTGGAGATAACGAGTCAGACATCGACAAGATGCAGGAAGTAAACGTTTATACAGCAGCAGAAAAGATGCGCCAGCTCAACAATCAGGCTAACCTTTACATCACGGTGCTTGAAGGAAAGACAGCTAACGAAGAACTTTTCACAAAGCGTGCAAACACTTTGAAGCAAACACTTGTTAAAGAATATAACCTGCCGGCAGGACGCATATTTATAGAGAAAGATGCTAAGAAAGTAGAAGCAGTAGATAAAGCAATAAACTGCATAATCCTTTACATTAACGAAAACGGAAACAAATAAAAAAGAAGTAGCTATGAATAAGATAAAAACAACGCTGTTTGCAGCTTTACTTACTGTGTCTGCCGGAGTCTTTGCAGGCAACAACGGAAAGGTAGAAGCAGATTCTATCGTGGCATTAAAGCACTATAAGTTTTTTGACAATACATACGTAGGACTCTATGTCGGAGACTTTGTAACTCTCGGCGAAAACATGCGTCCTCGCGAATTCTTCCGTCCAGGTGCACAGCGCTTGGGAGGTGGACTCACAATAGGAAAGAACTTCTCACCAGCACTTGGAGTGCGTATGGGCGGATATATCTCTGGCTTGGTAGGCGTACCTAACAGAGAAGTAGTAACGAAGTCGCGTGCAGGTGGCTACGACGGATGGGGATTTTATGGATACAAGCAGGTAAGCGGATACGTAGATGTAGTTCCAAACCTCACAAATATAATACTTCCATACCGCGAAAATCGCAGACTTAACGTAATGGGATATTTCGGACTCGGATTCCTCCATCGTTTCGACATGAACTTCGATGAACTCCACGAAATGGATAAGACAATAGGCAATAATGGCTCATTAGGCTCTGAAGGCTGGGAAAGTGTAGTTCGTGATAAAAACCGTACATTCTTTGCAGCTCGCGCAGGACTCGGACTCAGCTACATGCTGACAAAGGAACTTGATATCGACCTTGACGTTATGGTTCACGCTACAGACGATAAACTCGACGGATTCCGTTACGACGACAAGTACGATGGATACATCTCAGCAATGCTTGGTGTCAAATATCACTTCCGCGACCACTATGGCGATCACCGCTTCAAGTATCGTACGATAACAGATGCTGACGAACTCAATAATCTCAACCTCCAAATCAACAAGGCACGTCAGGACCTTGCAGATGCAAGAAACCAGCGCCAGAATATGCTGAGGCAGCAGCGTGTACTCGACATGACAGTTCAGTTCCCGATAGACAAGTTCTACATTACAGAAATTCAGGAACGCAACGTCGAGGCAGTAGCAAAATACATAAAGGCACATCCTGATCTTGATGTTGTAATATGTGGTTTCGCCGATGTTGAGACAGCTTATCCTTCATACAACATGCGCTTGTCTAAGCGTCGTGTAACAAGTGTTTTCCGCATGCTTGTTGACAAGTATGGAGTAGATCCTAACCATCTGAGCATAGACTATAAGGGTGATACCGTGCAGCCTTATGACCGCAAGAACGAATGGAACCGTGTAGTTGTATTCGTACTGCAGCCACATGAAGAGATAATTACTAACTAATAAGTATAGAAAAGCTGTAAGGCTTGAAGTTATAAAATTAGTAAGAAAAATAAATAGACAGAAATTGCGGATTGTAAACCTTAACCAATAAGGATAGACAATCTGCAATTTCCGTTCAAAATAACAGGTAGCGAAACAGTGCTAAACTATTTGTTGACATTAAAGCATTAAAGATTATAAAACATATTCTACTTTATGAAACTTGATGAACTGACAGCAATTTCGCCGATAGACGGACGTTATAGAAACAAGACTGTCGCTTTGGCAGACTATTTCTCTGAATATGCACTGATAAGGTACAGGGTAAGAGTAGAAATAGAATATTTCATATCTCTCTGCGAGCTGCCGTTGCCACAGTTGGCTGATTTCAACAAGTGCCTTTTCGCTCGTCTGCGCGACATCTACATGCAATTCTCAGAAGCTGACGCACAGAGAGTGAAGGACATAGAGAAGATTACCAATCACGATGTTAAGGCTGTAGAATATTTCATCAAGGAAGAGATAGACAAAATAGGAAGTCTTGACAAATACAAGGAGTTTATCCATTTCGGCTTAACCTCGCAGGATATCAACAACACCAGCGTGCCTATGTCGATAGCAGAAGCCATGCGCGATGTTGTCATTCCGCAAATAGAAGAACTCATAGACCAGTTGTCGCAGTATGCAGAGGAATGGAAGAATGTTCCTATGCTTGCAAAAACTCATGGACAGCCTGCTTCGCCAACACGCTTGGGCAAGGAGGTGATGGTTTATGTGTACAGGCTTGGCGAGCAGTTAAGACAGCTGAAAGAATGCAAGATGTCAGGAAAATTCGGTGGAGCAACAGGTAACTTCAATGCCCATCACGTTGCTTACCCAGACATAGACTGGGTGTCTTTCGCAAATAAGTTCCTGTCGGAAAAGTTGTCGCTGCAACGCGAACAATTCACAACGCAAATCAGCAACTACGACAATATGGGTGCGCTCTTTGATGCGTTGCGCCGTATAAATACTATTGTCATCGACCTCGACCGCGATTTCTGGATGTATATCTCAATGGACTATTTCAAGCAGAAGATAAAGGCAGGCGAGGTTGGCTCGAGTGCGATGCCGCACAAAGTTAATCCGATTGATTTTGAAAACAGCGAAGGCAATCTCGGAATATCCAATGCCGTGTTGCAGTTCCTTGCACAGAAGCTGCCAGTCAGCCGTTTGCAGCGCGACCTGACAGACTCTACTGTGTTGCGCAACGTTGGTGTGCCTGTCGGTCATACTGTGATTGCTTTGCAGAGCACGCTCAAGGGATTAAGAAAACTCATACTTAATGAGCAGAAACTCAACAGCGACCTTGAGGATACTTGGGCTGTTGTGGCTGAAGCCATACAGACAATACTGCGTCGTGAGGCATATCCTAATCCGTATGAAGCATTGAAGTCGCTGACTCGTACAAACGAGAAAATGACAGCCGAGACTATAAGCAGGTTTATCAATCAACTTGATGTTGATGAGAATATAAAAGCAGAATTAAGAAAAGTAACACCACAAAACTATACTGGTATTTAATATTCTTATTTATTTACGCCGTGAGGCATTTATAAAATTAACGTAAAGCTATGGATTTTGAAAAAGAAAACAGAACAGAAGGTAGTTCTACAGAACAGAGAAACAACAGTCATGAGGGTTATGAACAGGTAGGTTATAACCGAAATTTCAACAAGGGTAATGCAGGCGAGCGTCCGCAGCGCCCTCGTATCAGAATGCAGCGCCCGTATACGGCAGCGCGCAGTAATGTGAAAGACGAAGGGGCATTCCGTCCTGACGGTTTCGGTGCTGGATTAGAGAATAATTCACAGTACCGTCAGCAGTACCGTCCGCGTAATAACTATCAGCAGGGTGGATACCGTCCGCAAGGCAACTATAAGTCTCGCTATGGCCGTCAGGGCGATAGGGAAGGCTATCAGCCCCGCAAGCAGAACGAGTATGGTGCTCCTCAGGGTTACAACAGGGGCGGATATCAGCAACGTGGCGGCTATCAGCAGCGCGGTGGATTCCAGCCTCAATATGGTTTCAACCAGCGTGGTGGCGGCTATCAGCAGCGTGGCTATCAGCAGCACGGACCCCAGCAACATGGATACAAGCAGCGTCAGGGTGGATACAATCCTGCTGCCAAATACAATATGAAGAAACGTATCGAGTACAAGGAACTGCATATTGATCCTAACGAGCCGATACGTCTGAACAAGTATCTTGCCAATGCCGGTGTATGCAGTCGTCGTGAGGCTGACGAATTCATACAGGCAGGTGTAGTAAAGGTTAATGGCGAGGTTGTAACGGAACTCGGAACAAAGGTTCTTCGCACAGACACCGTTTTGTTCCACGACCAGAACGTTTCGCTTGAGAAGAAGGTATATGTGCTTCTCAACAAACCGAAGGATTACGTAACAACGAGCGACGACCCGCAGCAGAGGAAGACCGTAATGGAGCTTGTAAAGGATGCATGTCCTGAGCGAATCTACCCGGTAGGGCGCCTCGACCGTAACACTACGGGTGTGCTGCTGCTCACCAACGACGGCGACTTGGCAAGCAAACTGACACATCCTAAGTTCCTCAAGAAAAAAGTATATCACGTATATCTCGACAAGAACGTTACTGCCCACGACCTTCATCAGATAGCCGAAGGCATAACGCTTGACGACGGCGAAATACGTGCAGATGCAATCGACTATGCTCATCCTACTGACAAGAGCCAGGTGGGCATTGAGATACACAGCGGACGTAACCGCATCGTGCGTCGCATCTTTGAAAGTCTGGGCTATCGCGTAGTCAAGCTCGACCGCGTGCAGTTTGCCGGACTGACAAAGAAGAATGTCCGTCGCGGCGACTGGCGATTCCTGACAGAAAAGGAAGTCGACATGCTGCGTATGGGTGCATTTGAGTAAGAAAACAATATAATTGGGAGATAATAATAAGTGAAAAGAACAAAAGTTGTAGATGTACTGAAGCTAAACGACTTTGGCACAGAAGTAAATGTAAAGGGTTGGGTCCGTACTCATCGCAGCAGCAAGGCAGTTGATTTCATTGCGCTCAACGATGGCTCAACAATCAAGAACGTGCAAATTGTTGTCGACCCGACAAAGATTGACGAGAATACGCTGAAGCAGGTAACGACAGGTGCATGTATAAGCGTTGTCGGCGAACTGGTTGAAAGTCAGGGCGCAGGACAGTCCGTCGAGATACAGTGCCGCTCGCTCGAACTCTATGGCACTTGTGGCAGCGACTATCCTATGCAGAAGAAGGGACAGAGCTTCGAGGCAATGCGAAAGAATGCCCATCTCCGTCTGCGTACAAACACTTTCGGGGCAGTTATGCGCATACGCCACAACATGGCGATAGCCATACACAAATATTTCCACGAGCATGGATTCTTCTATTTCCACTCTCCGCTCATCACGGCAAGCGACTGCGAGGGAGCAGGACAGATGTTTCAGGTTACGACGAAGAATCTCTACGACCTGAAGAAGGACGAGCAGGGAAAGATTATCTACGACGATGACTTCTTCGGACAGCCTACGTCGCTCACCGTCAGCGGACAGCTTGAGGGCGAACTGGGTGCGACGGCGCTCGGAGCAATATATACGTTCGGACCGACCTTCCGTGCTGAAAACTCCAACACGCCGCGACACTTGGCTGAGTTCTGGATGATAGAGCCTGAGGTGGCATTCATCGACCTCAACGACCTTATGGACTTGGAGGAAGATTTCATTAAATACTGCGTTCAGTGGGCTTTGGACAACTGCCAGGACGACCTCGAATTCCTCAACAAGATGATAGACAAGACGCTCATCGAGCGCTTGCAGTCGGTGGTAAAGGGCTCTTTCGAGCGCCTGACATACACTCGCGGCGTAGAGATATTGCAGGATGCTGTCAAGAACGGACACAAGTTCGAGTTCCCTGTAAGCTGGGGTATGGACCTCGCGAGCGAGCACGAGCGCTATCTCGTAGAGGAATACTTCAAGAGACCAGTCATCATGACCGACTATCCAAAGGAGATAAAGGCGTTCTACATGAAGCTGAACGAAGACGGCAAGACAGTGCAGGGCACCGACGTGCTGTTCCCTCAGATAGGCGAAATCATCGGCGGCAGCGTGCGCGAAGAGAGCTACGACAAGCTGATGAAAGAGATAAAAGACCGCAATATTCCTGAGAAAGACATGTGGTGGTATGTCGACACACGCCGCTACGGAACGTGTCCTCACGGCGGATTTGGTCTTGGTTTCGAGCGCCTGATACTCTTTGTTACGGGCATGCAGAACATCCGCGACGTCATACCATTCCCGCGTACACCAAAATCGGCTGAGTTCTAAACCAGCAGATGAACAAATACCAACAAGCGGTGGCAGCCATCAGTTCTGCCACCGCTTTTGTTTTGCCCTTTCAGTCTTGTGAAAGAAACGTGTAGCCTCCCCGTCAGTCGTATGCCAGCACTGCCATACAGTTGTCTCCACAGGTTTTTCGTGGCAGAGAGCACACTGCTGTCCTGCCGTGCTTGCACTGCAATTCTGCCGATGAAACCTTTATTTTTGCACTTCAGCAGGCAAAGATTCTCGATGAAACCTTTGTTTTTTGAAATCCTTTCAGGCACGTTCCGCTGTAAGCGACATTATGACTCCGCATAGAAATAGCTAATCAAATATCGCTATTTTACTGTCGCGTGAGTGCCCTCGAAAGTCGTTTCTGAAATCAAAGGGGCAAAATACGCGAGTATTTTGCGTGCAATTATAAATGTCAGACAGTCAGGGTGTTAGCGCGAAACACAAGCCTTATGTGCAAGAAATACATATGTTAAAATTGTCAAAGAGCATGTTTGACATTGTCAAACACACTGTTTGAGACAGTGAAACATAGTGTTTGGAGGTGTCGGGCACAATGTTTTGCATGGCAAAATAGTCGAAACAGGTGCCTCAAAGATACTCTTTGACAATTTTAACAATTATGTCTGGTTGGGTTATTAACAAATCTTTGCACTTTCAGCACCAGTTCCGCATCTATTTTGCGACTTTTTCTATGTCAAAATTTTTCAGAAAAAATCGTCCCGAAAGAAAAACCATATCAGTTTGGCACACTTTTTGCTGCAAAGACAAAACTAAATCTTGCACAGGTCTTTTACTACTTCCGCTGCTATTACGAGCCCTGCTGCCGCAGGTACAAAAGCGTTGCTTGCCGGTGTTTGTCGCTTGCCGGCAGTCGTGTTGCCGTCTGCTGGCGTGTCGTTTATAGTCGATAAATCTTCAATTTTATAAGGTTTCATCGGTGTTTCTTCGCTGTAAACCACCTTTATATGGTTTATGCCTTCCTTTCTGAGTTGCTTCCTTATGACCTTAGCCAGCGGGTCTGTCTGTGTCTTCTGTATGTCGGCAACTCGAAATCCCGTAGCGTCCATTTTGTTTGCAGCGCCCATCGAACTGATGAACGGCACGCTCAGACGATGGCATCTGCGTGCCAGTTCGAGCTTAGCCTTTACGGTGTCGATGCAGTCAATCACGTAGTCGTATTGCGAGAGGTCTATGTCGTCAGCATTTTCAGGCAGGTAGAACGTCTTTCTTGCCTCTACGCAGCATTCTGGATTTATGTCGCCTATGCGCTGTTGTGCCACGTCGACCTTGTACATGCCTATCGTAGAGTGCAGTGCGAGAATCTGTCGGTTGATGTTGGTAATGCTCACCGTGTCCTTGTCTACAAGCGTCAGCCTTCCTATGCCGCTTCTTGCGAGAGCCTCGCAGGTATATCCGCCCACGCCTCCAACGCCAAAGATTATGACATTTGCACGCTTCAGCCGTTCGAGGGCATCGGTGCCAATCAGCATTTCCGTTCTTGTGAACTCGTGTTCCATCTTAGTCCGTCTTCCTCTATAGTTATCAGTTTCTTCTTGTACAGGTCGCCTACAGCGCGCTTGAAAGTCTTTTTGCTCACGTGGAAAGTCTGCTTTATTGCCTCCGGACTGCTGTTGTCGTTGAAGTAGCAGAACCCGTCGTGATTCTTTATGTACTGCAAGAGCACCTCAGCAAAGTCCTCCGTGTTTTTTCTTCCTGTCGGCTGCAGCGCCACGTCAATCTTTCCGTCAGGTCTGACAGCCTTTATGTATCCCTTCAGCCTGTCGCCCGTGTGCAGTATGCGGTAGATGTCCTTGTCGTAGACCAGTCCGGCGTATCGGTTGTCTACGATGACCTTGAAACCGAGTTCCGTCTTCTGCCATACGAGCAAGTCCACCTCGTCGTTATTCTTGTATTCCGGTCTTTTCGCGTCGAAAAACCTTTCCACCTTAGCCGAAGCCATGATGCGGTAGCTTTCGCGGTCGATGTCTACGTAAACGATGTAGCTGTTTCCAATCTCCATGCGCTTTTTCTGCTCTCTGAACGGACAGAACAAGTCCTTCATCAGTCCCCAGTCGAGGAAAGCCCCATACTCGTTTACCCACGACACCTTCAGGTATGCGAAGTCGCCCACCTGTGCCAGCGGCTCCTCCGTAGTGGCAATGAGTCTCTCTTCCTGGTCGAGATATAGGAAAACATCAATCTCGTCGCCCACTTCCACGCCCTCAGGAACATATCTTTTGGGCAGCAGTATTCTTCCTTCCCTTCCTCCGTCGAGATAGAAACCGAAGTCAGCGTATCTGACAACCTTCAGTCGGTTCCATCGTCCCAAGTATAATTGTTTGTCCATATTCGTTTATTCTAAAAGTCCGTCTTTCATCTTTATCGTCCTGTCAGTTATGCTTGCGAGCTGCTCGTCGTGCGTAACGATGACGAAAGTCTGTCCGAGCTCATCCCTCAGCTTGAAGAACAGCTGATGCAGTTCCTCCTTGTTGTTAGAGTCGAGGCTTCCCGACGGCTCGTCAGCCAATATGACCGACGGCTTGTTCATCAGTGCCCTCGCAACGGCAACCCTCTGCTTTTCGCCTCCCGACAGTTCGTTAGGCTTGTGTGCGGCGCGGTCGCTCAGGCTCATAAATTCCAGCAGTTGCATAGCCCTGCTTCTGGCTTCGCTTTTCGATACGCCGGCAATGAAAGCAGGAATCATTATATTCTCAAGCGCCGTAAACTCCGGCAGCAACTGATGGAACTGGAATACGAAGCCCAGATGTCTGTTGCGGAAATCGGCAATCTTCTTTCCCGACAGACTATTTACGTCAATGCCTTCTATTATCACCTGTCCAGAGTCAGGCTTGTCGAGTGTACCTATTATCTGCAAGAGAGTTGTCTTTCCTGCACCGCTCGGTCCCACGATGCTTACAATCTCGCCACTCCCTATGTGCAAGTCGATGCCTTTGAGCACCTGCAACTGCCCGAACGATTTTGTTATACCTTTTATCTCTATCATTATTGAAATGTATTATAGTCGTTAAAACTTTCTTCTTATCCACTCCGTCAGCATCTGGTATGCGCTCATTTCCTCCTGATGCTGCGACTCTGCAAACGTCATCGAGTCCATCTGCTTGCCGTTTTGGTCGGGGAACAGTATCATTATCGTCTTTCCGCTGAAGTGCCTTTCTATCTCGTCGGGCAGCCTTTCCAGTGCCGACTTGTATGACACCGTGCCCTTGCGAGCCGTAACGACCACGAACATGTGGTCTTCGCTAATCGTAGATGCCAGTCGCGGAAGTTCGTTCCAATGGCTCATAAACGTGTATTCGGCACGTACGGCAGGATGACGGTTGTTGATGTATTCGCGTATCAGTTGCAGCGACTCGTTCCGTCCGTGAAACTGTATTCTGCAATCGGTATTCTCAGCCAGTCTCGCCAGTCGCTCCACCCATCGGTAGAACCCCTGTTCGTATTCCGCTCTTGACGGCACCGCCACCTGGATGCGACGCAGTGTGTTGAGTGGCTGCTTCAGTCTGACAAACGTAATCTGCCGCGACAGTCCGTTGTACAGACTCTGTGCAAACTCTCCCCAGAACTTCGGCGATATGTTTCTGTGTATGTGCATGCCCATGATGATTTCCGAAGCATTATACTCCTTGAATGCATGCTTTATTCCGTTGGCAATGTTTGCCGCCACGCGCACCTGTGTTTCCACGTTGATGTCGGCGGCGCTTGCCTTCCTGCGCAGATTTTCGAGCAGGATGTGCCCTTTAGCCTGATTGTCCTTTCGTTTCTCATCGTCGTAGACGACATTAACAGCCACGACCTCCCTGTTCAGTTTCGTATTGCGCATCATGGCAGCAAGGCTTATCAGCCCATCTGCTATTTCCTGATATTTCACGGGCAGCAGTATGCGCTCGTCGTCGCCTTTGGCAGTGTCGTCACGCGACGTGATGCCGCCTTTCAGTATTATTCGCTTCGCTGCAAACTCCGTAACCATCGAGCTGATGATACATGTGAACAGTATCATTGTTACTACTCCGTTGAGCATAGTGTCGTCAACCAGCGGTGTGCCGGGAGCAGTTTCAATCTTCATACCCACCAACAGCATGGCAATGGCACCGGCAGCATGAGCCGATGTCAGACCGAACATCATGTGTCCGGAATTCAGTGGCAGTCGGAAGAAGAAGCATGCCAAGTATGCTGCCACAGCCTTGCCGAGTGTTCCGATAAGCACAATCCACAGCACAATCCACAGTGTTTCGCTGCTTTGGAACAGTATCCTGATATTGATAAGCATGCCTACACCGATGAGGAAATATGGTATGAACAGCGCATTGCCGATAAACTCAATCCTGTTCATAAGTGCAGACACTCGCGGTATATATCGGCTGAGAATCAGTCCCGACAGGAATGCACCGAGAATACCCTCAAAACCTGCTGCCTCAGACATTGCCGCCGACATGAAAAGCATCGAGAGTATGAAGATAAACTGCATGATAGCATCGGAGTAGCGTCGCAGGAACCAGCGCGAAATGCGTGGAATGAAGAATATGAGAGCAGCATATAGCAATACCAGTCTCAGCACAAACCAAACCCAGTAGAGCGTGTTGCTCTCGCCATCCCCATACGAACCGACGACGGCTCCCAAGATTACCAGTGCAGTAAAGAGGGCAATCATCGACGAACCGACACTGAGCGAAACGCTGCGCTCGCGCTGCAAGCCATAGCGACCGACTACAGGATAGGCTATAAGGGTATTCGCACCCATGATGCAACCAAGTATGAGTGAGGCTATCTCGGAATAGCCGAGCAACCATTGGGAAATGAAATATGTAAGTACAAACGGTATGCCAAAGGTCAGCAGACCGAAGATGATAAACCTGGCGCTGTTGCGCTTCATGCCCTCCATGTCCATCTCCAAGCCGGCAAGAAACATGATGTAATACAGACCTACCTTGCCAAACAACTCAAAACTGTCGTCGCGTGCAAGAATATTCAGACCATACTGTCCTATAAACACGCCAGCAAGCACCATGCCTATGATGTGCGGAATGCGCAACTTGCCCATGATGATAGGCGCAAACAGTATAATACAAAGCACAGTGAAGAATATCAGAGTGGGGTCTGATATAGGAAAATATTTCGACAGATTATATAGCGAAACAGCCAATATATGGTTTGTTATCATATTCTGACTGCAAAATTACGAAAAATCGTGCGTAGAAAAAAATAAACTGTTATTTTTTATGCAGAGACATGTTAACTTGTCGAGAGTCATTAGGAAAATATTGATATATATGAATATTGGTTTTATATTATGCAAATAACAGCCATGATTTATAGTTAAAATGTAACAATCCTGTTAAAAATGTAATAAAAATGTTGTTGTCGAGAGGAATTTTATTGCAAAAATAAGTCATATTTAGATGAATTTGTTATTTTTGCAACTCTATTTACACAGTGGGAAACTGATAAAAACATAAGTAAAGAAAGGTGTAAAAATGAATATAGCAATAGTAGGAATAAGCGGCGCAGTAGGTCAGGAACTGCTGAAAGTTTTGAAGGAAAGACAGTTTCCGGTCGACAATCTGCGCCTGTTTGGCTCGGCACGCAGTGCTGGAAACATTTACGAATATGACGGAAAGAATATAGAGGTGGAACTTCTCAGTCGTGAAAGCAATTTCAGCGACGTTGACATCGCATTCGTATCGGCAGGAGGAAGCGTGTCGAAGGAATACGCAGACGTAATAACCAGGCACGGCACAGTGATGATAGACAACTCAAATGCTTTCCGCATGGACGATGACGTGCCGCTCGTAGTACCCGAGTGCAATGCAGCAGATGCCCTGAACCATCCGCGCAACATCATCGCAAATCCTAACTGTACGACAATAATGATGCTCGTAGCACTTGCACCTATAGAAAAACTGTCGCACATACGCCGAATACGTGTGTCGTCATACCAGAGTGCGAGCGGTGCGGGAGCCACAGCAATGAAGGAACTGCAAGAGCAATATCGCCAGATAGTGATGCAGGAACCAGTAGTGGTAAGTAAGTTCCCATATCAGTTGGCATACAACGTAATACCACAGGTAGACGTCTTTACAGACAACGGATATACCAAGGAAGAGATGAAGATGTTTAACGAGACGCGCAAGATTATGCACTCAGATGTGCGTTGTTCGGCTACCTGCGTGCGTGTTGGCACACTTAGGGCTCATTCGGAAAGCATCTGGATAGAGACGGAACGCCCTCTGGAAGTAGAGGAAGTACGCAAAGCCATAGCCGAGGCGCCTGGATGCAGACTCGTAGACGAGCCCGAAAAGCAGCGCTATCCGATGCCTTTGGAAACGGCGGGCGTCGACGATGTCTTCGTAGGACGTATACGTAAGGACATAAGCGAAGACAACAGCATCACGCTGTGGCTCAGTGGTGATCAGATACGTAAGGGTGCTGCGCTGAATGCAGTACAGATAGCAGAATATCTTGTCGCAGAACGAAATGTATAGTGGTAAATATTATAAATGATATTGGATAGAAGCATCGACAAAAGACTTCGTCTGTACGAGACAATTTCTCTTGAACAGATGAAAGATGTCAGGCTGATGAATAGAATAGACACAAAGTTTGTAACTACTCGTCAGCGCCTTCTCTCATTGCTCGAAATGGCAGCAAGCGACTATTATGTACAGAATGTTAACGAAAAACTGTCGTCGCAATATCAAACATTATATTTCGACACGCCTGATTTCAAAATGTTCTATACCCATCAGGCAGGGTATGCCAACAGGCAGAAACTCAGGTTCAGGACATACGTAGACAGCAATCTTTCGTTTCTTGAGGTAAAGACAAAGAACAATCATCGTCGCACCAAGAAGAAACGCATGGCAGTCGACGACATGGAACTGGATGACAGAGAGAAACAGGACTTTGCTGCGCGACATCTGAGGTATGACGTAACGACGCTACATCCTGCCCTTGAAAACAGCTTCAGACGCATCACGCTTGTCAATAGGCAGAAAACAGAACGGCTGACTATAGATGTCGATTTGCATTTCCATAATATCGACAGCGACAAGGTTTCCGATTTGCACGACATAGCAGTCATAGAGCTGAAGCGAGACGGACTTTCTCCTTCACCAGTGCTGCAGATGCTCCGACAGTTGCGTATACATCCGCACGGATTCAGCAAGTACTGCATGGGGCAGACGTTGACGTCAGACTCGTTGAGGATAAATCGATTCAAGGAAAAGTTGCGCGAGGTAAATATAATAATGAAACAATAATAACGAAAACTACACTTATAACTATTATGACTCAATTAATGGATTTTACATTGTCAGAAACCTTCATGGACATGTTGATGCACTTTTGTATTTTCATGCTGTTCAACTGGTTTATAACTGACAGGCTTTACTATAGCAAAAGCCACCGTTCAGATTTCTATTTCACGTTCATCCTGTCGAGCATGGCAGTCTTCTTTATAGTCTTCTTCATGATATTTGTCCTTGAAGACATGAAGGCTAAGACGAGCATAGGTATTGGAATAGGACTCTTTGGCATTTTCTCTATCATGCGATACCGGACAGACAGTATACATGTGAGGGAGATGACCTATATGTTTGTTATCATAGCCTTAGCCGTAGTCAACGCCATAGCAACATCAGTGTCGATTGCGGAACTGTTGCTGACAAACGTATTGTTTGTCGTTGCCATCTATCTTGTGGAAAAGGTGTTGCGGCAATATCCCGTAAAACTTGTACAGTACGACCGCATAGAACTTATTACGCCGGAAAGACGCGGGGAACTGAGAGACGATTTGCATAAGCGTCTTGGTGTAGAGATTGTAGACGTTCAGGTGGGTGCTGTCGATTTCCTCCGCGATATGGCAATGTTGAAAGTAACTTATAAAGATAATGAAAAGTCAGATGCTGACGTAAACGGCAAAATAAAGCTGCGAAATGATGATCTGGCAGAAATAAATTAAAATAATAAAACCATGAAGAAGCAATTACATACACTGCTGTTTATGATGCTCATGCCGCTCGCCGTCATGGCACAGGACAACGATTTCGGCATGAATTACAGTGCCGGGATAACTAAGAAGATTGATAAGAAATGGAGCGTTGGTGGCGAGTTGGAGATGCGTACCTGCAACAACACGCAAACGTTCAGCCGTTTCAGTGGTGCTGTAGAGGGACAATACAAGTTTACTAAATGGCTGAAGGCTTCGGCGGAGTATAAGTTCCTGTATGACCGACGTAATGAGAAGCTTAATGAAATGTCAACGTACAGACCTTCGTATTTCACGCCTCGCCACAGAGTAAGTGTTTCGCTCACAGCCGATGCAACGAAAGGACGTTTCAAGTTCTCGCTGCGTGAGCGTTGGCAATATACATATAGACCCGAGAAAACCACCGAAAGATATGATTTTGCAGAAGAGATGTGGGAAGAAACGGTAGTAAGGAGCAAGGCTCACAATGTCATGCGAAGTCGCTTTCAGGTGGAATACGACATTGCGAAGTGCAAATTCGACCCATACGTAAGCGTCGAACTGTTCAACAGTATGCGGCTTGAGAAAACAAGACTGACCGTAGGAGTAGAGTACAAATACAAGAAACAGCATGTTGTCAATGCCTTCTATCGCTACGAGAATTCCAATGAAGCAAACGACGACGAAGATGCAAATATGCATATTATAGGATTAGGCTACCAGTATAAATTTTAAAACGAAAGAGAAATGAAAAAGTTATCATATATTTTCCTGCTGTCGATAGCAATGCTGACAGCTTGCAACGATGGCGACAGCGACCTCAGCCAGCTCATTGCCGACTATGACGAGATGTCGGGAGGCAACATTGTTCCAGTGTCGATAGCATTCGACCGTAGTGCAATAGACGAAGATGCGGAAGTTGTGCCGACCATAGCTGACGACCCGGAATATTACAACGACTATATTGAAAACTCCAATTTCCGACGCACGGTAACTGTTACTTACGATGGCGAGACTGCCACAGTATCTGGCGATACCGGTGGACTGACGGTGTCGGTCGACGGTGCTCACGTAGTGATAAACTCAACCAACACCAGCATGTGCTATGTCTTGACAGGACAGTCAGCCAACGGCTCGTTCAAGATATACAGCGATCATCGTTTCCAGCTTTATGCCGACAACCTTAATCTTACCAACCAGACGGGTGCCGCCATAAACTCGCAGTCGGGCAAGACAATGTATTTTGTCGTTGGAACAAACAATGTAACTCTTGCCGATGCAGGAGAATACACCTCAACGCCAGTCGGTGAGGACGAAAAGGCTACTCTTTTCAGTGAAGGACAGATAGTCTTCAGCGGCATGGGACAGTTGACCGTTACGTCGAATAGCAAGAATGCCGTAACGTCTGACGACTATGTTCGCTTCCGTGTCGGTACAAATGTCTACCTGACAAGTATGTCCGGACATGGGCTGAAGACCAACGATGGCGTGTTTATCAATGGCGGCGTACTCAATATTGACGTGCGTGCCGACGGAATGAAAGGTATCAGCAGCGACGATGATATAATAATTGACGGTGGCAGGCTGACAGTCATCACAGAAGGCAACACCTTAGTGCAAGCCAACGATACTTCGTCGGCAGCTGCCATCAAGTGCGACAGCACGCTGACAATCAATGGCGGCGAACTGCGACTGCTGACAAAAGGCGCAGGTTCAAAGGGTATCAACGTCAATGGAAATGTCTATATCAATGGTGGCGACATCTATATCGTCAACACGGGAGCCAATGGAGTGTCAAAGGCAAAAGGTCTGAAAACCGATGCAAGCCTTACCGTCAGCAGTGGACATCTGTACATATACAGCCTCATGGCAAATGTGCTTGATGCTGTGGAATACAATTTCAGCGAGGGATACACGAAATACGTGTTTAAGCCAAAGTTCCTTGAGTACATAAAACTGCGGGAATAATGGCAGAAGTACAAAATAGTGTAAACAAATTATAAAAAAGAGCGAAAATGCGAGAAAAAGTAAGGAAATACTTACTTTTGCATAGATGAAAAGATAGATGTATATACCCAAAGGGAAGGATGATAACATGAGAAAACTACTTTTAGTGTTCCTGTTCTTATCAGGAATTATGACGGTCAGCGCAGACGAATTCAACTATCTGACGTTTGCGCGTAATGACGGGACAATGAAGTCAATATCCATTGACAATCTGAAACTGTCGTTTGCAGGTGGCAACGTCGTTGCTGCGACAGGCGACGAGACTCTTACGATGCCACTGTCAGACCTTGCAAAGATGTTTTTTGCTGCAACGGCGGCAGAAGAGGGCGAGGTTGACGGCATAAGTGAATTGACAGAGACAAGCGGAACAGTCAGTGTCTACACAGTCTCCGGCACTTTCGCAGGCTCTTTTGCCAATGCCTCTCAAGCCCACAGCCAGTTGGCTAAGGGACTGTATGTTGTGAAAACAAATGGTAGGACGTATAAAATGACGGTACGATGAAAAAGATTATATTATCATTGCTCATGTTTGTGGCATGGCTGTCTGTCAGTGCGCAGACCATGAACGTTGTAGTAGGCAATGTAACGTATCAGATACCGGCAGCAAAAGCCGGCGAGATGATTTATTCCGATGCTACCACGCTGACTGTTCTCGACAAGACTTTCACTATTTCCGATATAGCCAACATCTATATCGACGGCTCTACGGTAACTGAGAATGCCGTGTCTGTAGTATGGCAGGGCACATCGGCTAAGGCCACTGTGCCATACAATATCATGTCGCTTGTAGACATTGAGATTGATGGTGCCGATGTCGAAATAGAGCAGGACGATGCTGTAGTGGAAGAGATAACATACACGCTGAGCGGAAATTCTACGGCTGGCTCGCTGTATATGGACGGCAGCTACAAGGCTACGTTTGTACTCAACGGACTGTCGCTGACCAATCCGAATGGCGCAGCTGTCAACATCCGCGACGGAAAGCGCATAAACATACAGCTCGCCGACGGAACGACTAACACGTTTGTCGACGGTGCCAACGGCGACCAGAAGGCTTGCTTTGCCGTAAAGGGACACACTGAGTTCTCTGGAGCAGGAGTATTAAACCTCACAGGTAATACCAAGCACGCGTTCTGGGGCAAGGAGTATGTGGAAGTGAAGAAGACCGCAGGCACGATAAACGTACTGAAGGCTGTGGGCGACGGTTTCAATGTCAACCAGTATTTCAAGATGAACGGCGGTACTATTAATATTAATAATGTAGGCGACGATGGCATCCAGGTGTCATTCAAGACCGACGACTACGACAATAAGATTCCTCTCACAGAGGATGCAGACAATACGGGCGAACTGCTCATACAGGGCGGTACGCTCAGCATTGCTACTACGGCAGAGGCTTCTAAGGGACTGAAGTCGGAAGGACTCATGAATATCAACGAGTCGAAGGCTGCTGTCAGCATCACGATAACCAACAGTGGCGGCGTGAAGCAGGAGACGGATGATAATACGACCGAATACACAAGCAGTGCCTGCATCAAGTGCGACTCTATACTCACCATCGGCGGCGGCACGCTCAAGCTGACCAATACAGGTCAGGGCGGCAGGGCTATAAACTGTGAGTACGACATCAACATCAACGGCGGCAATATCAATGCTGCTGCCAAAGGTCAGAACCTCGCCGGCAGCGGCGGTGGCGCAGAGTCGGGCATCGACATCGACGAGAGCCACAACCTGCAAATTAGCGGTGGATATATCTTTGGTGCGGGCGGACGCGTGGATGCACGTTTCGGCACATGCACGCAGGCTTACGGCTACACTTCCAACACCTTATCTCTGCAAGGCAATTATGCCGTTGTTGCCGACGAGAGCGGAAACCTGCTCTTTGCAGTTGAGATGCCAAAGACATCCTACAGCGGAGTAGTGCTGTGCAGTGCGCTGACAATGGAAAAGAACACCAAGTACAAGGTGGGCTATGTTTCGGCAGTAGGCGGTACCAACGAAAACGGATTTGTTGCCGCGCCGACAGCATCCAACGTAACCTATCCTACGTCATACTACGGCAGTGGCGGCACGTTTACGGCTAAATAGAATATAAACCGAAGGGGAGACCGACAGCAGCCGGACATTTCGGAAATACCAGAAGTGTCTGGTTGCGGTTAGCCCTAAAAACAATAAAAACATACATAAAGAAAAATGGAGACATCGAAAAAAGCATTGGCAGAGAAGCTGCTGGCTATCAAGGCTATCAAGCTGCAGCCCAACGACCCGTTCACATGGGCTTCAGGATGGAAGTCGCCTTTCTATTGCGACAATCGTAAGACATTATCGTTTGCAGACCTGCGCACATACGTCAAGCAGAAGCTGGCAAACGCCGTATTAGATTCGTTCCCAGAGGCTGAGGCTGTGGCTGGCGTGGCTACAGGCGCCATAGCGCAGGGCGCTTTGGTTGCCGATGCTCTCAACATGCCTTTCGTCTATGTGCGCTCTAAGGCTAAGGATCACGGCATGCAGAACCTCATCGAAGGCGAACTGAAAGAGGGCACTAAGGTTGTCGTTGTCGAAGACCTTATCTCCACCGGCGGCAGCTCGCTGAAGGCTGTCGAGGCACTCCGACAGGCTGGCATGCAGGTCGTGGGCATGGTGGCATCATATACATACGGCTTCGACGTTGCCGAAAAGGCTTTCAGCGATGCAAAGGTGCGCCTGGTTACGCTGACCGACTACGAGAGCGTTGTGGCTAAGGCAGTAGAGAGTGGCTACATCTCTGAGGCTGACGTTGCCGTGCTCAACGAGTGGCGCAAAGACCCGTCAAACTGGAAGAAGGACAACTGACAGGCTGATATTGTTCAACATCTACAAATAATATAATATGGAAAGTAAGTTCGAAAGCAGTGTCAAGATGATTGAAGCGCCGCAGCAGAAGGTCTACGAAACGCTCAGCGACCTCAGTCGCCTGGAGCAGATGAAAGACAAGCTGCGCGACCATGTAGACAGCGACAAGCTCGACGGATTCAGCTTCGACCACGACACGATGACGGCGCAGGTGCCGCCGGTAGGCTCTATCACGCTCCGCATAGTAGACCGCGAGGAGCCCAAGACTATCAAGTTCGAGACCGAGCAGTCGCCTATGCCCTTCAACTTCTGGATACAGCTGTTGCCGCTGAGCGACACGTCATGCAAGATGAAGCTGACAATAAAGGCATCGCTCAACCCTTTCATAAAGGGAATGATAAGCAAGCCGCTGTCGGAAGCATTGGAAAAGATGGCTGACACGATAGCGCAGATAAACTATAACAATTTGTAGAAAACCAATACAATCGGGCAGTCTGCATGTGGCGGACTGTCCGATTGTCGTAAATAGCAACATCATGTTTCGTATTATGTTCAGCGCCTGTAAGGTGCGCCTGTGCAGGGTGGTGTGTCTCCTGGCTGGTTTGTTGTCGCTGTCGGCGTGCAACAACGTAGAGACCGAGTTCGTCAACAGTCCATGCTGGGTATTCATCGACAACAGCATACACCAGAACCACGTGCTCGCCTCGTCGATGAATGCCAGTGCGCCGGGACTGTTCTGCATCGTGCGCCGCACGATGCAGAACGGTGCCAACTGTTTCCGTTTCGACAGTGCCGACGGCAACAGTTCAACGTCAGTGTTCACAGCCAAGGACGAGCGACGCACGCTGGTCTTCGGTTTCAACAACGGACTGATAGTAGGCTTCGGCTCGCTCAGCAGTCCCATGACGTTCTATGCCTACGACCTCGAGTGTCCCAACTGTTTCGACCCCAACTATATACCCGTGCGCAGCAAGCCGCTCTCGATATCCGTAAACGGACTTGCCACATGCAACCTCTGCAAGCGCCAGTACGACATGAACAACGGCGGCATCGTGTCTAAAGGCGAAGGCGGCAAGAAGATGACGCGCTACCGCGCCGCCACCACCGGACCACTCGGCGTCATGAGCGTAAACTGAGAAGCAAGCGCCAGCCATAAGCAAGAGTTATCGAGCAACAATCCCGATGCGCCAGCCGCTCTCCGCTGGCGCATCGGGAATATTACCCACAAATACTTGCTTGCGGCTGGCGCTTGCGCGAAACTTCCCGTTATCGTTCCCATTCCCGTTCCCGTTATCGTTCCCGTTAAGGTTAAGGTTAGAAAACGTCTAATCAATTTTCGCCTGTTTACTGTCGCGTGAATGCCCGCGAAAGTCGTTTCTGAAATCTCAGGGGCAAAATACGCCCAAAATCCGCGTATGGCTGTAATCGTCTGACAGTCAGGCTGATAGTGAGAAAGAGAGTGTAAAATCAAACGAAATACAACTGTTAAAATTGTCAAAGAGCATGTTTGACATTGTCAAACACACTGTTTGAGGAGGTCAGACATAGTGTTTGGGACTATCGGACGCTGTGTATGACACGGCAAAACAGACGAAATAGCCGTCTCAAACATACTCTTTGACAATTTTAACAGTTATCACCGACTCGAAATTTTACATATTTTTACACTTTCAGACACAATATAATTTCTATTTTGCAACTTTTCTCCTGTCAAAAATTTTCATACATTTTCGTGCCGAAAGAAAATTCTGACGACTTTGGCACAGTTTTTGTAGGAAAAGATTCATTCATAATAATTGTTTTCTCCGATTTTATTCGTACCTTTGCCATGATATCAGATGATTTCGCACGCCTTTAGGTGCTGTGCTAAGGTCAGTGGAGGTCTCAGTGTGGCAGAATGTCTCACAACTTCTTGTTGCTCGGCTACTTATGAAACAATATACACTAAAGTGCTGTGGAAATCAGGTGCTGACTGTCAGGACAACGACGAAAATGCTGTATGAAAATGGAACAGAAACAAATAACATCCGCATACGCTGATGCCGTAAAGGCTATAAAGGAAGCGATATTGGAAAGCCGATATCGTGCTGCGCGATTGGTAAACAAGGAATTGTTGGCTCTCTACTATGCCATAGGCGGGTATATATCCGTTCAGAGCCGGGCTGCAAGATGGGGCAGTAATGCTATAGGCACCATCTCCGAGTCGCTGCAGCGAGAACTGCCCGGACTAAGAGGCTTTTCTGAAACCAGCATCAAGCGAATGCGTATCTTCTACGAGGCATGGTGCAGCATGTTTGAGAATCGTCCGTCGCCAGCGGACGATTTACAGAACAGCATCATTCCTGTAGGCGACGAAGGACATATCGTAATTCGTCCATTGACAACGGACGAATTACCACCGGAGACCTTCCTGAGCCTGAAGAATTAAGAAAACTCATGTGAACATTCACAATATATGCGACATGCCATAATCGCAAATAACAAAAAACAGCACGACTTTGGCACAGTTTTTGTAGGAAAATTATGTCAATTCGCCAAAAAGAATTATTTTTGCATCTGTAGAAAAAGAATATGGCATGAATTTCCGACATTTCAAGACAATCACCATCGCCCTCATGCTGCTGCCGTCGCTCGGCAGCATGGCTCAGGGCAGCGACAGCGACATCAGAGAGTGGGACGACCGACGGTTGCTGCATGAGACGGCGTGGCGCATGGCGTCGGCAGACAAGGCTGACGACAAGAGCATCGGCATGTTGCGCAGCGAGCTCAGCCGCAGGATGGGCGAAGAGAAAGCCGTCATGGCGCTGAGCGAGGTGTTCGAGCGAGGCGACGGCGTGAGCGAGCAGCCCAAGATGGCGTTCACACTGCTCAAGGACATCGCCAACAAAAAGACTTTCTACAAGAATGCCACCTACGAGTATGCCTGCATGCTGCTCGACGGCTACGGCTGTCAGCCAGACGTAGGCACTGCCGTGCAGCTGCTCATAAAGTGTGCGGAGGCTGGGCACAAGCCTGCCCTGCGCGAGTTGTCGCTCGCACTCAAGGAGAACGGGCTGACCGTCAGCGACGGATACTTGCAGATGCTCATACGCGAGAGCAACCACTACGACAGCTTCCGCCGCATGGCTAACGGCTACATTCAGGTGGAACGCGACGGCAGGCACGGCATCATCGACCGCGACGGCAAGTGCATCATACGACCGATATACGACGAGCCGATACACTACAAGACCGAAGGACTGACTAAGGTGGAGCGCAACGGCAGATACGGATTCGTCAGCGCCTACGGCACGGAGATCATCTCGCCGCGCTACGCCAGTGCAGGCGAGTTCAGCGAGGGAGTGGCAATAGTCTACGACGACGACGGATGGGCTATTCTCAGCGCCGACGGCAGCGAGAGGCTCATCGACGCCTTCGACGCTGTGGGAGACTTCAGCGACGGGCTCGCAGTTGTGAAGCGCGACGGAAAGCAGGGAGCAATAGACCACAACGGAAACGTAGTCATACCTCCGCACTTCGAGGAGATAACACCATTTGCCTGCGGACTGGCTGCCGTCAGAAGCGGAAAACACTGGGGATACATCGACCACAAGGGAGAAGTAGTTATACCTTTCAGATACGACAGCGCAAAACCGTTTGTCAATCCGCAGAAACCATTTGCGCTCGTAGCCTACAAGGGAAAGGAGATGTGCATCGACAGAAAAGGCAAGAAAACAAAGGTAAAACTGTAACACACACAGACATACAACCATAGTCCCACGCCAGACAAGCGTGGAACTATGCCTTTTTCAATGACAAAAACGCCCGTTTTTCTCCATTTTTTACACCTAAAAATGTATCTTTAAGTTAAAAACGCCCCCCTGTAGTTAACGATTATTAAATTTAAGACGAAAAACTTTATAAATAATAAATATGTTCGTATGTTTGCAGCGGAGTAAAATAAAAGGGCGTCATGAAAAGAAATACTTCAAAATTATTTCTTTAAACGAAGCAGAATAGTATGCCGGCGTGAGTGAATTCTCTCTCTACGCCAAAGGCATACGTCTGCAACAGCCCCCAAAAAAAACTTGAATTGTGAATAACGCGCGGAAGCACTTCCTGCGATGTGTGGCGCTTATCTGCAAACAAAAAACAGGTAGAAAAATTAAAAAATAATAATTATGAAAAAAAGACTTTTTACATTAGCATTGGTGTTGGCATCGTTACAGATGGGCTTGAATGCACAGACTGTAGCCGGAACTAAGCTGGTAGTCGATGCTGAAACAGGACTTGAGTGGCTTATGGACTTTGATGAGAAAGGACAGAAAATAGGCGATTACTACATAATCCTTAGCACGCCTACGGTTACTCTTTCCGGCACATCCGTCGACCTGCCGACAGGAGTGGACGAAAGTGAAAACGGTTCGTCAGAACCTATTGGTATCGACTACTTCTTCCCACAGAGTAATTTCCGTCCTTTCGTAAGAAATAACTGCAATGGCGGTCAACGAGTGATGACGAAGGCAACGTGTGATAATATTAAAGAATTTAACTACACCAACAGTTCTGGTGATAATTTCAAGGGAATAGAATACTTTGCCAATCTCGAAACGTTGACTATTAACGCAAAGAATGCAACAAATATTACTCTCGACTTGTCGAAGAACAAAAAGCTCAAGACGCTGACGTTTACCAATGGTAAGTCTGATGGAGCCTCAAACAGTGCAAGTATCAAGTATCTTGACATAAGCAATACGCAGCTGACATCCATCACGCTGCCTAACGGCTCGCAAAATTCTTTGGAGACTTTCAAGTGCGACAATACGCCCCTGACATCAGTGAATTTCGCTAACTTCCCAAAGCTGACGACATTCACGTGCGTTGGCGCAGCAAGCCTCACGTCGGTAACGTTCCCGACCAATCCAAACCCACAGCCAACAGGCAGTGCCGTGTTTACGATAGACGTTACCAACTCCGGACTTGAAGGAACAACATTAGACCTTACTAAATATAAGGACATAGTATTTCGTTCTATTAATGTCAAAGGTGCAAAATTCTATATGGGCGACGGCGTAACTCCGAAAGTGTCTACACTCGTTTACGACGCGACATCGCTTGAAGACAAGAACTTCGACGCAAGTACATATACATATCTCAACGACCTGACACTGATAGGTGTAGAGAGCCTGACAATGAAGAATATCGTTGAATTCCGTCTCGACGTTAAGCAGTCGCCGGCACTCACAAACTATACTCTTCCGGCAGACCTGACCAACCTTCGGAAGTTCACGTTCAGGGGAGAAAATCTGGACGCTTCGGGAAATCCATACATCACGCATCTTGTGATAGAAGGACTGAACGACAATCCTACCGACGAGCAGCTGAAACAGACTTTCAAGGCGCCGACACAGCTGCTCTATCTCGATATTCACGGCTCGGGAGTGGAAGGAGTGCTCGACGTGACTAACCTGACAAACCTGATAGGACTCGACTGCCGATTCACACCGATAACAAAGCTCGATGCACACGGACTGACAAAACTGGTGAACCTGAGAATACGCCCACAGGCTCCTAATATATTGACACCTGGTTGGACAAATACAGAGAACAAAACCTCAGGCATGAACTATTTGGGAACAAAGAAATTCTATAGCGAGCGTACCAAGCTGGAGGAAATAGACGTCAGCGGATGTACGGCGTTGCAGGCGCTCCGCCTGACAGGTGTCGACGGCGACAATCAGGACTATGAACATACTAAGATAAAGAAACTCAATGTCAGCGGATGCTCAAACATGAAGGAATTAAGTTGTGTAAACAGCTTCATAGAGTCGCTCGACGTACATGGATGCAACAAGTTGGAGGCAATAAGCCTTATACAGGGCATGATGACCGACTCGGCATTTATTAAGAGTGGTGTACACAGTCTTCCAAAGCTGATAAAGTTCATTGCTCACCGTAACCGCCTGACCAGCGCCGACTTCATGACTGTGCCGAGTGATAAATGGACAAATTCTAAATGGACGGAATGGGCAGATGGCTACGTACGTAAGCAAGATAATGTAAACACTTTGGAGCAACTTCAGGTAAACGGTGGTTCATACCTCGTGAAGACATACGTCGGTTCACACAGTGTTCCGACGCTAAACGGAGGCACAAAGTCCGTAGACTATGACTATACGATACTGGAAGGCGGTACATACACAAATACTATACAGAGTATCGACCTCAGCTATCTTTCTTCAAACTTCAAGCGTCTGTTCTGCTCAGACAACCTGATAAGAAACCTGGACTTCTCGAATATTGGTCCAAACCTTACTCACTTGCAGATAAACAACAACCGCTTCACTACTCTCGATCTCTCGCCGGTAAAAGCGGCAAAAGTAATGGCAAATAACCCTAACTGGGCACACAATGCCACGTTCCGCGAACTCGACGTGATAAAGGGAGGAGTAAAGATGAACGACGACGGCACTTACTATACGGAAGGTACTGACAACCACTGCGTGCCGGGAGCATTGCGCGAAGACGGCGAGAACGACATCTGCGTGCTCTACCTGCCGTTCGCATACAAAGACATGGAGATAACAGACTTGAAGATATCGGCGGAAGACGACTTGTATGACTACGAGGGAACCAACTATGACGCAACGGTTGCCTCTAATGCCGGAAAGATGGACATTTTCAACTTGAAGGATGCAAGCGACAACAGCGTATACTATATGAAGACGCATGATGGCGAAATTCACAAGGCTGGAGACCTTGACCTGCACCGCAAGATTGTACGCTACAACTACGATACGGAAATAGACCGCACTGGTACTGAGCAGCCAGAATCATACGGATACCTGCAGGCAAAGATACACCTTGAGCCATACGTGCTCTATATAAACCCTATAACAAAATCGGGTGAAGGAGTAGACTACTACTCAGGCACTGTATGCGTAAGCTACGAATGGGAAGTGCCGGAAGGTATAGAGGTTTATGTCGCTACGGGAGTAAAAGAAATAGAAAAAATTATACACGGAGGAGGTGCGGAGGTAGAACAGCAGCTCAACATGGTAAAGATAGGTGAGGCTGGCGACATCATACCGAAGAACACTCCTGTATATGTCAAGACTGTGCCTGCGTTCGAGAATGTCGTAAAGGCAGACGGCACGACACCAGCAAAGACATTCAGCGTTGAAGGCAAGGATTTGTCGCACGTGGCAGGTTTCTATGCCATGCACAAGAACTGGGAACCGGAGTATCTCGGATGGAGCAATATCAAGGATGATGCGATTTATCAAGCACAGCTGATTATCAACAAGAACCGCAAGGAAGACAATGTCGTGCAGAAGGGACAAGTTGACCCGGAATGGCTCAAAGTCAATTTGCTTAGAGCTGAATTCACGCAGGATACCACCCCAACGGATGCGATATATTATGATACGTTCGATACAACAAATCCGGAAAACAGCACACTGCATTACTCGTTCTCAGCAAAGGAAGTAACTCCATTTACTGTGCTGACATTAGGACCCGAACAAAAACAGGGCACGGGCATGATAGGATTCTGGCCCTACGGAGGTACAACAGTTCCAGCACACCGCTGCTACATCGCAAAGGAAGACGTAGATGCCATTTATGAGTCGGTAGGCTCAAGAGGTATGACTTTCCACTTCGATACAGAAACAGACGTAACATCTGCACCAAGCATAATAGTTAAGGAAAAACGAACAACAGGTAACGATGCATGGTATACAATCTCTGGAATGCGCTTGCAGAACAAGCCGACACAGCCAGGACTCTATGTCAACAACGGCAAGAAGGTGTATATCAAGTAAATATAGGAGGCATATATGAATAAGATGAAATATATAAAGCCGGGAATAGACGTCATAAATGTCTGCGGTAAGCAGGATATTATGGAAGATTGGGCTGGACCTTCGAAACCTGCCACGTGGATTGTCTGCGCCAACGAAAATACATTTGAAGATGAAGACGACCCTTGGAATAACTTGTCTGGATGGGACGATTTAGGTGGCTGGTCACAAGAAGAGTAAACACTATACAAAAAATATTTTTTTATTTTTCATGATGCTATTATAAATAGCGATTTCTACCAATTTGGAGAGCAAGCGTTGTGAAACGGTTGCTCTTTTTTATATGGTTTTGTTATTTGAAGAAAAAGTAATAACTTTGCAGCAGAATATAAAAAGAATGAATTATGAAACAGAGATTCTTTTTGCTGGTTGTCGCTGTAGTGTCGGCTGTAGCCTGCCTTGCCGACAATAAGCCGACAATGACTGAGTGGCACGATATGGATGTCAACGACATCAACCGTCTGCCTCTGCACGCAACGTTTGTAGCCTACGACGACGCAATGTCGGCTTGGAAGGGAGACAGAAACAACGGACGATATGTGTCGCTCAACGGCGACTGGAAATTCAACTGGGTGACTGACGCAGACCAGAGACCAAGCGATTTCTATCGTACAGACTACGACGACAGAACGTGGGGAAGCATGACTGTGCCAGGTATATGGGAACTGAACGGATACGGCGACCCTGTCTACCTGAACGTCGGCTACGCATGGAGAGGACACTTCGACGCTGCACCGCCAGCCGTACCGGTAAAAGACAATCATGTGGGCAGTTACCGACGTGTGGTAGACATACCTGAAAACTGGGACGGAAGACAGGTGATAGCACACTTCGGAAGCGTTACGTCTTGCATCTATCTGTGGGTGAACGGCAAGTTTGCTGGCTATGCAGAAGACTCGAAAGTGGCTGCCGAGTTTGATATTACACCTTATATTAATAAGGGAAAGAACCTTATAGCCTTCCAAGTGTTCCGCTGGAGCGACGGCTCGTGGTGTGAGGATCAGGACTTCTGGCGACTCAGCGGCGTGGCACGCGACAGCTATCTGTACTGCCGTGATGCTAAGGCACACATCGACGACATACGCGTAACGGCAGACCTCATAAACAACTACCGCGACGGAAAGCTGCATATAGATGCCAGAACGACGGGCGACGTGGTCGTGGAATACAGACTGCTTGACGCCGACGGACAGGAAGTGTGGCGAGGAAAGGATAGCGACGTAACCGTAGGAAACGTTAAGGCATGGACGGCAGAGACGCCTTATCTCTACACTCTGGAAGCAACGCTCGTAGGACGACCTGCCGGCAAGAAGGTAGGGAAAGGCTATGCACTGACCGACGAGGCTGTTGTAAAGGATGTCGTAAACATAAAGGTTGGCTTCCGACATGTGGAGATAGTGCCAAACAACGGACTTGGAGGCGGCACGATGCTTGCTGTCAACGGCAAGCCGATAATGATAAAAGGTGTGAACAGGCACGAGATGGACCCCGACGGAGGATATATTGTCAGTCGTGAACGCATGATAGAGGACATAAAGCTGATGAAGCGCTTCAACATAAATGCCGTGCGAACATGCCACTACCCCGACGACCCTATGTGGTATGACCTGTGTGATGAGTATGGACTCTATGTCGTGGCAGAAGCAAACCAGGAGAGTCATGGTCTGGGCTACGGCGACGACTCGCATGCCAAGAAGCCGCTGTTTGCAAAACAGATTCTCGAACGCAACCAACACAACGTGGCGGCACACTACAACCACCCGTCGATAATAGTATGGTCGCTCGGAAATGAAACAGTGGACGGAGAGAATTTTGCGGCTGCATACAAGTGGGTTAGAAGTCAGGACAGCATGCGACCGATACAGTGGGAGCAGGCACGAGGCGGCGACAATACCGACATAAACTGTCCGATGTACTGGACTCACGAGGAGATAGAGGACTATGCTAAGGACTATAAGCAGACAAAGCCACTCATACCGTGCGAGTATTCTCATGCTATGGGCAACTCGTGTGGAGGATTTAAGGAGTACTGGGACCTTGTACGCAAGTATCCTAAGTATCAGGGCGGATTTATCTGGGACTTTGTTGATCAGGGACTGCGCATGAAAGGCAAGGGATATGAGAAGTCGTACTACTATGGAGGCGACTTCAACGACTATGATCCGTCAGACAATAACTTCAACTGCAACGGTCTCGTAAGCCCCGACCGCGTGCCTAACCCACACATGTATGAGGTTGGTTATCAGTATCAGAACATCTGGACAGACTGGGCAGACGCAGACAAGGGTACGATAAACGTAAGAAACGAATATTTCTTCCGCAATCTCGACAATGTCAGGCTGCGATGGAAACTTATGTACAACGGAAAGATATTGGATGAGGGAACGGTGGAGAACATAGTCTGCGAGCCGCAGGAGACAACCGTCGTGAGCCTGAGAAACGGCAACAACGATGATGGCTTTATAGCAAAAGTGATGCAGAATAAGACCGACTGCAACGATATACTGCTGAACGTCGACTATGAACTGAAAGCCGATGAGCCTTTGCAGAACAGAGGCGATGCGGTGGCTTATCAGCAGCTGACATACCACCTGCATAGCGTTGCACCAGTGGCAGAGACTAAACAGAAGGTGCAGGCGCTGAAGGTTGCAGACGAAAAGAAGTACAACATGCTGACCGTCGGCAACAAACAGGTGCGTGTTGCGTTCGACAAGACCACGGGACTGATAAACGACTATACCGTTCAGGGCTGTCGTATGCTTGGCGACTATGGAACGCTGAAGCCGAATTTCTGGCGTGCCGTTACCGACAACGACATGGGCTCGTCGCTGCAACGCAGGCTGAAGGTATGGAAAAATCCAACTATGGAACTGCAAAACATGGATGTGAAGAAAATAAACAAGCAGCAGGTAGATGTTGTGGCAGAGTATCTGTTGCCAGAAGCCAGTGCTGAACTAAAGATAGAATATTGCATCTATGGCAATGGCAAGATAGATGTTATGCAGACTATAGAAGCCGCCGACGGCGCTGAACTGCCTCAGATGTTGCGTTTCGGAATGGTTATGCAGATGCCTTACGATATGGACGAGAGCGAATATTACGGTCGCGGACCGATAGAAAACTATCCCGACCGCAACTCGTCGCAGCGTCTGGGAATATACAGACAGTCTGCCGATGAACAGTTCTACCCATATATCCGACCACAGGAGACGGGTCTGAAGACCGACGTCAGCTGGTGGAAGCAAGGCAACGGCAACAATATCGGTATCATGATAGCAGGCAAACAACTCTGCATGTCGGCACTGCACTACGACGTTGAGACTCTCGACGAGGGCGACGAAAAGCATCAGCGACATGCCGGCGACATGCTGCCATCACAATATACCAATGTCTTTATCGACGGAGAACATGCCGGAGTGGGCGGCATAGACAGCTGGAGCCACAGGGCAGAAGCCATAAAGACATATCAGATAAAGGGCAACCGACACACCATGACGTTCAGCATCGAACCGATGACGGGCAACATAAAATGATAAACCAATATTAAACAAATACAGAAAGAATAGTGAAAATATAGCATTATAAATGTCAAATAATAAGGAAAAAGCGTCCATTTATGTGTAAAATCGTAGGTTTAAACGTTTTTTAACTTTATGTTTGATATTATAAAGCGCATTTATCATTAAATTTGCAACCATAAAATTTTACAAACTATGAAGAAGTTATTTATATCAATCGCAGTAGCATTGTTCGGTATTATCGGTACAGTGCAGGCTCAGCTTCCGTCAGTTACGTTGAAGACAATCGACGGCAAGACCGTTAAGACAGATACTTTGTCGAACGACGGCAAACCTTTTATCATTGATTTTTTTGCAACTTGGTGTAAGCCTTGCAACCGTGAGCTGGACGCAATACACGAAGTTTACGAAGAGTGGGTAGAAGAAACAGGAGTGAAACTCTATGCTGTGTCTATCGACGTGGCACAGAATATAAATAAGGTAAAGCCTCTGGTAGACAATCACGGCTGGGAATATGACGTGTTGCTCGACCCAAACAGCGACTTCAAGCGCGCACTGGGAATACAGATGATACCTTATGTTATAGTGTGCGACGGCGATGGTAACATTGTCTACAAGCACAATGGCTACACCGACGGTGCAGAAATAGAACTCATAGAAAAAGTGCGAGAACTAATAAAGTGATTCGTACGAAAAGATAACATTGTAGAAATGCAGGGATGTAGGAGTGGCTTTGCCGCTTCTACATCATGCACGTTTAAAAAGATATATAATAATTATGAAGCGTGTACACGTATTTATCGCTGCGGTCTTGCTGTCGTGCGGCATGGCAAATGCACAGGACAACAAGGTAACTGTCAGTGGAAGTATTCAGAGCGACGTGCTCATTCCGCAGGACGATGAGAAGATAGGCACACAGGAAACAAGCCATTGGGGACTGACAAACACCTACGCTGATGTGCAAGTTGGTAGCAAGCATCTTGATGCAGGTGCAAGAGTAGAGTTCCTGCGCTTCCCGTTGCCAGGTTTTGAAAACGATTTCAAGGGATGGGGACTTGCAAATATCTATGCCAAATTCCATGCAGAGAACTTTGACGTTACGGTTGGTAACTTCTACGACCAGTTTGGTTCGGGATTTATCTTCCGTACATACGAAGAGCGTGCTCTCGGTATCGACAACTCGTTGCTTGGTGCCCGCATAACAGTGCGTCCTGTAAAGGGATTGCAGATAAAGGGACTCACCGGTCAGCAGCGTCGCTACTGGGCTCACAACGACTCATGGGTGTCGGGTGCAGACATGGAAATAAGCCTTGACGAATGGTTTAAGGGACTGTCGAACAGTGGTACTTATCTTACCATTGGCGGTTCTTATGTTAACAAGCATGAGTCCGACGAGGACATCATGGCAGATGCTACGCACAAATTGAACCTTCCGCTCGACGTCAATGCTTGGGATGCCCGCATCCGTTTGCAGAAAGGCGGCCTCAATATCTTGGCAGAATATGCACAGAAGACACAGGACCCGTCGTTCGATAATGGATACATCTACCGCAAGGGTAATGTTGCCATGCTGTCGGCAAGCTATTCTAAGCGAGGAATGAGTATCTTGTTGCAGGCCAAACGCTCAGACAACATGTCGTTCCGCAGCCGTAGAAACATGAACGGAACATCATCGTTCATCAACCACCTCCCTGCGTTTACTCTCGACCACACATACGCACTTGCTGCACTTTACCCATACGCTACAAACCCAAATGGAGAATGGGCATATCAAGCCGAGCTCGGCTATCTTTTCAAGAAAGGCACAACACTTGGCGGCAAGTATGGCACAAGCGTGAAAGTGAACTTCTCTCACGTGGAGAAGATTGACCGCAACGACCGAGCAGGACTGCTCGGCGGCGACGCAGCCAACCTTATGGGTACAGACGGCTACGGCTCATCGTTCTGGAAATGGGGTGGCATGCTGTATCAGGATATCAACCTTCAGATATCAAAACGTTTCACAAAGACATTCAGCCTCAACTTCATGTACATGAACCAGTTCTACAACAAGGCTGTCGTAGAGGGACATGGAGACAAGATTCGCTCAAACATATTCATCGTAGATGCAAAGAACAAGTTTAACAAGAACTTGACTTTGCGTGGCGAAGCACAGTATTTGCAGACAGGCGAGGACGAAGGCGACTGGATTTACGGACTGCTTGAGCTGTCGGTAGTGCCTCACTGGATGTTCACTATCAGCGATATGTACAATGTAGGCGAAACCAACCTGCACTACTATCAAGGACTCGTTACGTTCAACACAGGCTCGCACCGTCTTGCCGTAGGCTATGGACGTACGCGCGCAGGCTTCAACTGCTCTGGTGGTGTCTGCCGTTATGTGCCGGCGCAGAAAGGTTTTACGCTGTCGTATAATTATAACTTCTAAAAAGGGAGGACAAGTTTATGAAGATCAGAACATACATATATATAGTAGCGGGACTTCTAACCTTAGCGTTGAACTCCTGCGACAAGGTTGACGAAGACGACCGTTTCATCTACATGAAGCCTGAAGCAATGGGTCGCAACGTGCTCGTTGAGGACTTCACTGGTCAGAACTGCAAGAACTGTCCAGATGCCCACGTTGTGATAGAGCAGTTTCAGGAGGCTTATGGCAAAGACCGCGTAGTGGCAGTAAGTATCCATGCCGGCGGACTGGCTATATTCTATAGAGACGAGGCTCATCCTAACGGACGTCCATACGGACTGAGAACCGACTTGGGTGAGGCATACAACAACTTCTGGAACATCACGTCATGGCCAAACGGAACAGTTAACCGCACAGGCGTGCTTGCCCACACGTCATGGGGCGCAAAGATACTGGAAGACTTGCAGAAGCCGTCGCCTGTAAACATTGATGTAGAGACAGCATACGACAACAGCAGTCGAGAACTGAAGGTAGACATCAATACCGTTGCCTTAGAGACAGTCAGTGGAAAGATACAGGTGTGGCTACTTGAAGATGGCATTGTTGCTCCTCAGGCTATGCCAGACAACAAGACCAATCCGCAGTATGTTCACAACAACGTCTTCCGCGATGCGCTTAACGGTGTCTGGGGCGACGACTATCGTGCATCCGAAGGTGCTTCGCTCGATTTCAGTTACAGCTACAACGTAGCAGAACGCTACAAAGCAGAAAACCTTGCAGTCATAGTTTTCATCTACAACGACAACGGCGTCCTTCAGGTAATACGCAAACCATTGTTTGACAACGATACAGAGGAGACTCCTGCGGAATAACCGCGTGGAGTTCTCCTTTTTTCTTTAATATGCAATAACAATAATAAAAAGGAATTTATATGAAAAAAATTTTTACTCTTATTGCCGTACTTGGTATGGCAGCGTATGCAAGCGCACAGTCATTCGTATTCACAAAGGGTGGCGAAGTAGTTGAAGACAATGCCACATTCACTTTCTATGCAGAGGAAGTGGAAGAAGATTTGGGCTTCGGACCAGAAGTCATGCTTCATTTAGCTGCACCAGAGGATTTAGTTCTTAAGAACAATACATCAGAAGATATCCCAATCACAGCAATTTTGACATATACAGATGCTCGTCCATGGGATATTTCGTGGTGTATGGGTACGACATGCAAGATGGTTGGCGATTCTCCTTATGAAATAACAGAGATACTGCCAGCAAACTCTACAATGAAATTGGACTATCACGCTGATGAGTATGCTGCAGGTATTTATGGCAGTTTTGCGGCAAACATGAAGATTGAGGCTAATGGCGAGAGCCGTTCTATAAACATCAACCTTGTTTATTTAGACCCTGCGTCAGTTGGTGAAGTATCTAAGGCAAACATAACAGAAGTTGCCCGCTATGCTGCTGACGGTCGTCAGCTGACACAGCCACAGCGCGGTCTGAACATTGTCAGGATGTCTGATGGCAGCGTGAAGAAAGTTATGAACAAATAATTTATTTGGTATGAAGAAATTATTATTATCTCTATTATGCTTTCTGACGGTGTCAGTTGCTTCTGCTCAGGAAGAGGAATGGACCCGCCGAGTGCTGATAGAGGAATTTACAACAGAAAAGTGTCAGTACTGTCCTGATGCAGCAAAGGGACTTGAGTCTTTCCACAAGGCTTTCCCTGCCGTAGCTGCAAAGACCGTAACGATATGCCATCATGCAGGTTCCGGAGAGGACTGGCTGACCATTCCGGCAGACTACGAGTATCTGTGGCTTTATGGTGGCAGCACCTACGCCCCTGCCTTTATGTGGGACCGTTATCATTTCGACGACAACGAAAAGTCGCTGACGTCCCCCGTTGAGAGTCGCCCGTCGGGTCCTGCCGGACACAAGAAGAAGGTGCAGACACGTCTCGACATAGCTCCGGAAGTGAAGATAGACTTGGCTGCCAGCTTCAACGATGCAGGCAACAAGATAATCGTTACTGTAAACTGCAAGACGAAGAAAGACTTTTCTGCCAATCCTGCACGTCTGACGGTGTTTGTAACGGAAGACAACATTCCTGAGCACTATCAGCAGGGAACGTCGGAAAAGTTCATCCACCAGCACGTAGGCCGTGCCGTTAACGAGACATGGGGCGCCGAGCTGTCGTGGGATGATAGCAATGAGGCTGCCTACAGCTATACATTCGACGTTAACGCCAACTGGAAGAAAGAAGACCTGAAGGTGGTTGCCTTCGTATCTTGCTACGACCAGTTCAACGTAGGCAACTGCGTTGTTGAGAATGCTACAGACGTCGTACCTGTCGACCCTACTGGCATCGAGGAAGCCAACACTAATCCAGAGGTGCGCGAGCTGGCACGCTACAGTCTCGACGGTCGTCAGTTGTCGCAGCCTGAGTCTGGCGTGAACATTGTCAGACTGTCTGACGGCAAAGTCGTAAAGGTTGCCGTAAGATAACAGAAACAAACAATCTGCCTGTGCGTCGCCACATGGCGGCAGACAGGATATAAGGAAACAACACATTATTATTAATAATAACTAAAAACAGTACAAATTATGATTAAGCGATTACTTATTGTAGCATTGGTAGCAGTATCATCTGTTGCTTCTTATGCTCAGGGCAGCCGTGTCGTAATGACAGCGCCTAAGGCTTCTATCAGCCTGCAGCAGGCAACTCCTGCAAAGAGTATTTCTAAGGTTCAGGGCAAGAAAGCCAAAATCAATGAAAACCGCGTGCTTATGGGTGGTTACACATCTGACAACTACGGTTCAACTGGTCTTGGTTTCAACAAGGCAATGACTTACACCATCGCTCAGGCATTTCCACAGGAACTGCTTTATACTTATGACGGTGGCAAGATTACGGGTATGCGTTTCGCTCTTGTAAACAACCAGTGCAAGGCTACTAAGGCAGTCATTGCAGTAGAGAGAAACGAAGTAGTAGAGACAGTGCTTGAGAAGGCTATCGACTATCAGCAGGCTGGCTGGTGCGAAGTAGACTTTGACGACACTTACACCATCGATGCTGCAAATACTGACTATATTTACATTGGTTATGAAATCAATGAAGTAGCAGGTGCCTATCCTATGGCTTTCCTTAAGGAAGGTATCATCTGTCCTACAATGGCTTATGGTGACTTAGGTCAGGGCATAGCATGGTACAGCATCAATGTAGGCGACTATGGCAACCTCTGTGCTCAGGCTTACGTTGAAGGTCTTGAGATAAGTCCTTACGGTGTTAACATGTTCGATTTCGACGAAATTAGAGTAAGCAAGGACGACGAGGCAGAGGCAACTATCACTATTGCCTGCACCGGCGAAAATGCTATCTCTTCTGTAGAGTATGTTGTTTCTAACGACGAGCAGGAGTATGAGCCAATGACTTATACACTCACTACACCCCTGAAGTTCAGCGAAGTTGGTACATTCGTTGCCAAGATTCCTGCACAGGGCGTAGAAGGCAAAAAGAACATTCACGTTACTATCACAAAGATCAACGGCGTAGAGCTTAAAACTCCGGTAACTTGCTCAGGTAAGCTCAATGTTCTCAGCAGGTTCATCAAGCGCAACGTTGTTGTTGAAGAGTTCACAGGTACAGGCTGTGGATATTGTCCACGTGGCTGGGTAGGTATGGAACTTCTGCGCGAGGAGTTCGGCGATAACTTCATCGGTGCTGCTATCCACAGATTCAACTCAAACGACCCAATGTATCCGGCAAGCTATGCTAACGTATCATTTAGTGGTGCTCCTTCTGCACGCATCAATCGTGGCGCAGAGATGGACCCATACTATGGACCTGGAAACAATCCTGGCGGTATTGTTGACGAGTTCAATGCTGAACTGGCTAAGCCTGCTGTCGTAGACGTTAAGATAACAGGTGAGTACAACGATGATTGCACAGAAGTTACAGCAACTGCTACAGTTGAGTCTATTACCGACGGTGGTCCTTACACAATCGAGTTCGTACTCATTGCCGACGGTCTTTCTGGCACAACATCAGCATGGCGCCAGACTAACTACTTTGCAAAGTACACACCTTCACAGGTTGGCGCAGCAGGCACACCGCTTGCAGACTTCTGCTCTGGCGGCTCTATGGGTCAGTCATCCGTATTCCTGACATTCAACGACGTAGCAGTTGCAAGCTCTTATACAGGCACTGTAAACCAGGCAGCTGCTCTCGGCACAATGACGAAAGACGAAGTTAAGGAAAGCACATTCACACTGAAGATGCCTACAAAGGCCATTCTGAGAAATGCTATGCAGCTCGACAAGGTATTCGTTGCTGCTTATGTTGTTAATCCTAACGGAACAATCGAAAATGCTGCTAAGTTCCAGCTGCAGCCAACAGAAGAGCAGCTTGGCATCGAGAGCTTCACATCAGCAGACGCTGAGGCTGTTAAGTACTACACTATCGACGGTCGTGAGATAGCACAGCCACAGCGCGGTGTCAACATCATCAAGCTGAGCAACGGCAAGACAGCAAAGGTTGTCGTTAAGTAATACGATACGCATCACTGGAAATAAACCTGTGATATAAAAACTTTATCGGGACTGGATATTGCACAGCGCAATGTTCAGTCCCGATTTTTGTTACAGCAAAAACTGTGCCAAACTTGTCAGAAGTTTTCTCCGAGCCGAAAAATGATGAAAAATTTTGACATGGGAAAATCGTTCAAATAGAAACGAAACAGCCTTCGAAACCATTAACTTATGTTAATTTTCGAGCAGGCGATAAGTGTTAAAAATGTCAACGAGTATCTTTGAGACGGCTATTTCGTCTGTTTTGCCCTGCAAAACTTAGTGTCCGACCACCCCAAACACTATGTTTGGGCTTCTCAAACAGTGTGTTTGACAATCTCAAACATACTCTTTGACAATTTTAACACATGCTTTTCTTGCACACAACTCTTCTGTTTCGTGCTAACAACTTGATTGTCAAGTGATTGCAGATGTATGCGAAATACGCGCATATTTTGCCCCTCTGATTTCGGAAACGACTTTCGCGGGCATTCTCGCGACACTAAACGAGCCAAAATTGATTATAGTTTCTCTGTCGTTTGATACTGCTTTTCATTGCAGCATGCAGCCGATGACAGAAAGAACCTTATAAATGCAGCCTTAAAGAGCCTTTTGCAGGCAATTATTGTCAATACGAAATATATTTTATATAAAATATTTTGATTTGTCAATAAAATAGTGTATTTTTGCAGGGAATATTAATATAAACTTACATTATGAAGAAATTATTACTTTTGTTATTGCTCGCAACCTTTGCAGCAACAGAAATCAACTCACAGACAGTAGTGGAACTGACTGAGGCAGGCACACTGCAAGAGAAAGTGCCCGACTACAGCAACGTTACGTCGCTGGTCGTTTCCGGACCAATCAATGGCACCGACCTGCGCTACATACGCGAGATGGCAGGCATCAAGGTGTCTGGCGGACCGTCGCAGGGCAAACTGTCGGAGCTTGACCTCAGCGATGCACGCATAGTGGCAGGAGGCGACTACTACATGTACGACTATACTTCCTACGAGGAGTTTTACACTGTCAACGACGAGTTTGGACAATATGTATTCTTCAACTGCCCTGTGCTGAAATATATCACTCTGCCTAGTACATTGAAGAAAATCGGCGTTTCAGCATTCAGCTCATGCCCAAATCTGCATAAGATAACCGTGCCGGAGTCCAACGAGAATTTCTATAGCGACTCCGGTGTGCTGTTCAGTAAGGCAGACAACAAGCTGATAAAGTATCCACAGGCACGCAACCTGCGTTACTATAGCGTTCCTGCCGGAATAAAAGTCATAGGCTACGATTCTATGTCAAACGTACTCGACCTTGAGATTATCTCTTTGCCAGAGGGACTGGAAACAATAGAGCGCATGGCATTCTGCTTCGACAAAAACATTACAAGTATCGATATACCTTCTACGGTAACGTCCATCGGCGTAAGTTCGTTCAACTACTGCTCGGGACTTGAAGCCATAAACGTTGTTGACGGTAATACGGTCTATGCATCTGTAGACGGTGTTCTCTACTCAAAAGACATGGGTACACTCGTACGTTGTCCTATAAACAAGTCTGGCAGCTACAATGTGCCAGAGGGTGTTACAAAGCTCGAGGAATACGCATTCTCATTTTGTACGAAGATAACCTCAGTCAGCCTTCCTGAGACAATCACGACACTCAGCGACTGGTCTTTCGACGGATGTGCCAACATGGAAAACGTAAATATCCCTGCAACGATAAACTACATGGGTGCAGGTACGTTCAGCGATTGCCGCAAACTGACATCTGTACACATTCCAGAGGGAATCAAGTCTATGGCAAAGTGGCTTCTCTACAACTGCAAGTCGCTTGTCGACCTGAAAATTCCAGCTACGATAAAGAAGATAGACGACGGTGCGTTGCAAGGCTGTGAGTTGTTGGAAGAGTTTATAGTACCCGACGGCGTATCCGTGATAGAGCCACAGACATTCTACGGTTGCGTAAAACTGAATAGCGTAACGCTCCCAGCCAGCGTATACGAGATTAACGCATACGCATTCATGGGCTGCACAGGGTTAAAGCAGCTCACAGTCTATGCAACAGAACCACCAACCTGCAAGATGATGCCATTCTTCCAAGTACCAACGGGAACATGTGTCCTGACCGTACCATACGGAACAAGTGAACTGTACAAGGCAGCAAACGATTGGAAAAACTTTGCCAACATAACCGAAATGGAATACAACTCTATAGGCAACCATCCGGCTATTAACACCCAAGAAAGTTATTTCACAATCGACGGCAAGCCACTTCCTGCTCCACAGCGCGGACTGAACATTATACGCAGCAGCGACGGAACGGTTAAGAAAGTAATGAAATAATAACATCATACCAAGAACCAAATTATGAAAAAGTATCTATTTACAGCCTTCCTGTTGTCTCTTGCAGTCAGGATAATGGCACAGGAAACATCTAATGTTCCGCAACCCACTAACGTGGAAACAAAGCAGATAGACGACAACAGTATACTCATCTCTTGGCAGAAACCCGAGGGTGTAGATGAAGCAGACATAACCTACAACGTATACAACAAGGTTGGCGATCCTGTTGCAACAGGTATAACGGAAACATCATACACAGACGGCGATTTAGTACTTACAGCTAAGCAGATGCGTCTGTACTATCGCGTGTCGGCAACGATAAACAACGAGGAGAGCGACAAGGTGCGTTCAACGGCAACAGTTGTTGGCGCAGCCTATACGCTGCCATTCCACGAATCGTTCGACAAGAATAACCCAACAGGTTACTTCTGGTGGGGAGACAACAGCGGTTGGAGCAGTTTTGGCATCAGCGACACCTACACCGTTGACGACGAATACGGTGCAATGGTGCTCTATCTGTCAGACAAGTCAGACAAGTCTACGATCAATACAGGCAAAATCTCGCTCAGAGGAAGCGACAATCCGGCACTGATGTTCTCGCAGGGACTGTGGGCTGGCTACGACATGCAAATGAACGTATATGTAACTACGCCCGACGGCACAAAGACACTGTTGAAGAACTATAATTACATGGACTATACTGAGAGAGGCTGGGGACGTGAAATACTGTCGCTGAGCGACTATAAGGACGAAGAATACATCATGATAAACTTCGAACCGACGGCAAACACGACAGACATGCCGTTCGTCATCGACAATATATATGTCATCGAATACCTGAAATACAACTTGCAGGCAAAGGTGATAGCACCAAAGAACGGTGCCATCGGCACCGAGAGCATGGTAATTGTCAAGGTAACCAATCTCGGACAGGAAACAGCCAAGGGATATAAGGTGCATCTGTATAAGGATGGAGAACTCTTTGATACCGTTACCGATGCAAGCAACATTCCGACATACTACGACCTCGCACGATTCTTTTACGTCATGCCAGAACTTACCGACCCGGAAATGATGCAGTTCACGGCAGTTGTGGACTATACGTCTGACATGGATACCAGCGACAATGAGTACGGACCTGTTGAGATGCCGGTAAACCAGCCATCGTACCCTTATATAGATGCACTGACGGGATATACAGACCAGAATGGTCGCGTCGTTCTTGAATGGCAGCAGCCGGAAATAGGCGAAAGTGTACAGACGATTGACACATTTGACAACTATGAAGCATGGATTGCGGGCGGAATAGGAGCGTGGAAAACCGTCGACAACGACTATGCGTTCACATATGGTATTGATGGTATAAAGTTTGAACACGAAGGCGAACCAATGTCGTTCCTCGTTTTCAATCCGTCATCAATAGGTGTTAACGTGGAAAACAATCCAGAGTTTGCACCACATTCTGGCAAGCAGTATCTGGTATGTGTGTCTGCTGTAGGCTCACAGGCTCCGGAAGGACACAACGACGACTGGCTCATATCGCCGCTGATTGCAGAAGGAGGACAGACAATCGACTTCTATGCAAGGGCAATGTCGGGTAATTATAAGGAAAAATTTGAGGTGTACTATTCGTCAGAAAGCAATGAGATAGAAGACTTTAAACTGCTGAATACCGTTGATGGCGTTCCTACAGAGTGGACAAACTATACACAGGTACTGCCCCATAATGCACGTTATTTTGCAATCAGGGTAACGTCTGCCGATGCATATGCACTTATGCTTGACGACATAAGCTATAAACCGGCTAATCTGGAAATTGAGAACTATAACGTATATCGCGACAAAAAAATCATTGCAGTAGTGCCAAATACGCAACAGGCATATACAGACATGATGGTCAATGGAATGCACAAATATCGCGTGGGAATAGTATACAACGCTGGAGAATCAAAACTCTCAAATACAGTGGAACTGCAAGGTTCAACGGCAATCGAGACAGTTGATACGGCAATGTCGGACGATGCAATACTGACGGTATATTTGCTTAGTGGAGAAATGGTAAAGGCAGGGAAGAATATCCTTTCTACATTACCACGAGGAATATACGTCGTGAAAGACAACAATACGGGCATCATAAGCAAGATGACCGTAAAATAATACATTCAGACAACATGTCTGGATGCTGCAAACCTGATTATAATTATAATATTAAATTGATATGAAAACCTTAAAAACAAACCTATCGACACTGTTGCTGTCTGTCTTGCTTCTTGTGCCAATGTCAATCATGGCACAGGAAGACGGCAGCGACAATGCAGCGAAATGTAAAACACGACAAGTCGAACCGTCTGCCAAAAGCCTGACGGAACTGACTGTAAAGAGTGAAAGAGACGTTTCAGACAAAGGCTCGACAGAGCGTTGGGGCAGAAAGGCTGTTGACAGTCAGAAGAAAGATGCTCCAAAGAAAGCCGTGAAGGAAGTAAACTTCATAGCATGCATGGCATCGAACAGTTTATTTACCGGTGAATCAAAAAACGGTATATATTCCTTCTCAACAACATCGCTTACACCTAACCTCATCTCGCAGGACGACCGTCTGCGAGCAGATGCTGGAGGCGCATTCGTAGGAACGAAACTTTACTACCAGCGCTACTATACAGAAGGTGCTCCGGTAAGGTGTTTTGAGTATAATACACTGACAAATACGTTTGAGGTGGAGTCTGTTGAGCGTGGCAATCTGGGATATATGGCAACCGTAGGTACTGCCTATGACAAGACGACAGGTCGTGGATATGGCGTTTATTACCATGATGACGGCTATCCGTATGAGTTTGCTTATATCGACTATAATACCTGGGAACGTGTTAAGGTTGCGTCCATTGATATGGACAACTGGGTATCTCCGGCAGCGATGGCTGCTGATAATTCTGGCAATCTATATGCCATCGGATATAATGACGGTGCACTCTATTCTGTCAATAAGTCCACGGGTAAGTTTACCAAGATAGGCGACACAGGCTTCAGCATAGGTATTGGAGTCCACAGGGCATGTATTGACTCGCGCTCCAACAAGCTCTACATGGTTGGAAATATAGGCGACGGCACTTCCCATATCATAGAGGTAGACTTGCAGACAGGTGCCGGAACAGATATAGGTAAGCTTAGTGGCGGTCTCGATGCCTATGTCATTGCAGTTGAAGAATTAGAGGCTGATGCCAATGCACCTATGGGTGTAATGAACTTCAAGGCTGAAAACACACTGCAAAACATGTATGATTTCAGTGTCAGCTTTAAACTTCCTACAAAGACATTTGCAGGAAACACACTGTCGGGAACAGTTACCTATGAACTTTTTGTTGACGGCGAGAGCCATAAGACAGGCTCCGGCAGTGTCGGACAGAATGTCAACTTAACGCTCAACTCTCTCAGTGGTGGCATGCATGATTTGTCGGTGGTAGTGAGAAACAAAGATGGCGAGAGTCCAGAAGACCGCTATCGTATATGGTCGGGCCCAGACAATACTGCTGCACCGAAGAAAGCTCATCTTGTCATCAATGGCGATAAAGCCACGGTAACGTGGGATGCGCCAGAGATGAAGGGCGAGCATGGCGGTCTTGTAGACCCTTCTAAGGTCACCTATGCACTGATGCAGTTGCCTGAACAGACAATAGTTGCGCAAGACCTGACTACCACATCATGGACAGGAACGATAGATGAAAACAAGTTGAGATTCTACACTTACCTTGTCGTATCTGTGCATCAGGGCATGCAAAGTGCATCTGCAAACACTGAAACCATAAAGGTAGGCGAATATATCGAGCCTCCTTATTTTGAGAACTTCAGTGATTTCAACACAATATACCTGTATACCGTACTCGACAGCAACGATGACGATTGCTCATGGGGTATTGGAAACCAGAATGAGGTGGGGTATGTTTACAGCGAAACAAACCGTGCCGATGACTGGCTTGTTACTCCAAAACTAAAGTTGAAGGCAGGAAAGAAGTATAAGCTAAGTTTCAAGGCAAGCTGCGACAATGAGAATTTCCCAGAGAAAATGGAAGTGAAGATTGGTAAGTCTGCCACAGCTCAGGGCATGACTGATGAACTATTTGCTCCGTTTATGCTCACATCATCAAACTACAAGACCTTTGACACAGAGTTTACTGTAGACAGTGATGACTTCTACTATATCGGTTTCCACGCCATAAGCGATGCATTCTGCTACTATATATGGATGACAGACCTGTCTATCGAGGTAGCTGATGAAGATGCACCGGCAGCTCCTGATGTTGTCATAGAGAATGCTCCGTACGGAAATCTGTCGACTACTTTGCATGTTACGGTACCATCCACAACTGTCAAGGGACAGCCTTTGGGCAACATAAGCAAAGTGGAAGTAATCCGTCTCGACGACAACAAGCAGGTTAAGGTAGTCAACAATCCGGCTCCGGGCAGCACGTTCGATGCTAACGATACATTTCAGAGTGAGGGCAAATACACATATTCTGTTGTCGCATACAACACTGTGGGACGTGGCGAAGCAGCCATTGTCTCTACTTTTGTAGGCAAGGACAAGGCGGCAGCGCCAAAGAATCTGCGCATTGTAGACAATGGTGATGACACTGCTCTCATAATGTGGAATGCTGCCGACGGCATAGGTGCCAATGGCGGATATGCCGATCCTGCCGATATCAAGTTCCATATATATCCTATAAACAACGGATATGTAGGTTCATACATTGCCGATATTTCTGAAAACATATTTGACCCACAGATTTCAGGTATCGACTCCGGCGAGATGAGACTCTATCAGTACATGGTCAGCGCTTACAACAGTCTCGGCGAAAGCGAACAAATCATTGCATCATTGGTAGCTGGTGAGAAAGAGCAGTTGCCTTACAGCGAGACATTCTCAAGCAGCTCTACTGACAGTTTCTGGTTCTTCGACCGTGCAGGCAATGCCAATTTCGCTTTCTCTACTGAGTCGTTAAATGGTGATGGAGGCTCTATAAACCTTACAGCCAGTCAGAAAGGCGATAGTGTTACGATTGTTTCCGGAAAGATAGACATGGCAAATGCAGTCAGCCCTAAGCTTGTTTACCACTATTATGCAAAACCTGGCGTTGATGCCAAGCTGACTGTAAGGGCAAATGTAGAGCAGGGCACAGAACCGGATGTTGTGCTTCAGACGATTGACTTCAAGACTCTCAGCGGACAGGAAGGCTGGCGTGCAGAGATAGTAGACCTTTCCGATATTGCCGGCGCGTCATATGTTCTGCTCAAGTTCGGACTCAATGCAAAAGCAGCAGCCAGTGTGCTTGTCGATGACATTAAGGTTTACAGTACGCATAGCAACGATTTTGCGGTTACGTCGGTAATGGCTCCAATGGCTGCTAAGGTAAACAATGATATCAGTATCATCGTTCAGGTGGAGAATCTGAGCGAACAGACATCGTCAGACTATACCGTACAAATGTTTGCAACGTACGAACGTGAGGATGGTTTTGGACAAATGAACATCAGAGAACTGCTGCTCGATGAGCAGGAAGGTCGCGAGTTGGAATCTTTAGTAGGCATGACTCAGTATACGTTCAACGTTACTCCTACTGCTGCATGGGCTGAGAATGTAAAGTTGAAGGCAGTAGTCAAGTCGGCTGTAGACCAGAATAAGACCAACAATACGGCAACGGCTGACATCGTAGTCGTACAGAATAATCTGCCAGCCATTGACGACCTGACGGCAGACATCTCAGCTGATCCCGTCGTGAAACTCAACTGGACTGCTCCGGAAACACCGTCGGTTTATCTGCCGAAGACAGTTACCGAAGACTTTGAGGACACTTCTGTATTCCCAGCCTATGGTGTCGGTGGTGTTTCTGAGACACAGAGGGCTGGCTCGTTTGGTGCCTGGAAATTATATGATGGTGATGGAATGATGACATATTTATGGCAGAATGCCAATGACTACGCCAATGCAGGAAAGCAGATGGCATGGCAGGTGATGAATCCGAATGGAGTCTTCGACCTCGGTCAGGCACCACAGTTTGCTGCACACTCAGGCAACCAGTATCTAATATCGGTATGTCCGGCTGTTTCAGCAACGATAGGCACTGCTTCGAGCGACTGGCTCATATCTCCGGAACTGTCAGGACAGCAGCAGGCTGTCACGTTCTATGCGAAAGAGTCTACTACGGCATACGGCGCAGAAACCTATGACGTACTTTATTCAACGACGGATAGCGAAATCAATAGTTTCAAGTACCTTGACAGTTTCTCTACAACTACTACAACATGGACGCAGAATGTCGTTCTGCTGCCGGCTGGCACAAAGCATTTCGCGATACGCCATACGTCGTTCAACGTGATGGGAATGTTCCTCGACGATATCAGCTACGAAGTGTCATCTGACGAGATTACGACGCTGCCGATAGCAGGCTATCGCATCTACGTTGACGACGAGTGCATAGCTGAAAGCACATCTCTGTCGACAGAATATGTTACTCAGGCACTTTCGCAGAACGGACATACTATCAACGTTACCGTTCTCTATGGCGACGACAAGCTGGAGTCTCCGCTGTCGAACACTGCCCGCGTGCTGACGGCTATCGACGAAACCGTAGCTGAAGACAACGTGATGGCTGCCGACGTGGTTGTCTACAACACTGCAGGGCAAGTTGTTGCCGACGGCAAGAACGTGGTCAAGACGCTGCCACAGGGCATCTACGTCGTTAGAAACAAGGCAAATGGAAAGACAATGAAGATACGTCGATAAGACGATACACAAACCATCAAAACATCAATAGGCGACTTTTTCGGGTCGCCTATTGATGTTTTTGCGCTCGGCAGATGTCAACGCCATTGCCTGCAATGATGTGTAAAACGGATGCTGACAGCCTGTAATTCAGTCGGTTGGCATCTTTGCTACAGCCACCGCTGCCAGTTCTTGGCGCAAGCCGTTTCTGGTGCGAAAATTACAAACGGATTGTAATGGTGTTACAAATACTCCGTAACAGCGTGACGGACAGTCTGTAACGCCGTTACAAGTATCTTGTAATCGAATTACAAGATACTTCTGAAAATCCTGTAAAAATATTCCCGCTTATTCGTTCAGTTCAAACGACCGTTGCATCCTGTAGACCTTGTCGCAGTAGTCAACCACTTCCAGTCGGTGGGTGATGAATATTACAGTCTTGTCTTTCGACGAAAGAATGTTCGACAGCAACTGCTTTTCCGTCTCAATGTCGAGAGCCGACGTTGCCTCGTCGAATATCATGACGGAGCGGTTTCTGAGCAGCGCCCTTGCTATGGCTATTCTCTGCGCCTGTCCCTCGCTTAGTCCGCCTCCGTGCTCCGAGCATGGTGTGTCGATGCCGTCGGGCAGATGGAATACGAAGTCAGCACAGCTCTTCTTCAGTGCGTCAACCATTTCCTCTTCCGTAGCGTCAAGTTTGCCTAATCGTAGGTTGTCGCGTATTGAACCGCTCATCAGCGTGTTGCCCTGCGGAACATATACGAGGTTGCACCTTAGTCGTGCGCTCAGTGGTATGGACTTGGTGTCGTTGTATATCTCAGCCTTGCCCTTCGTAGGGTGAAGCAGTGCGAGTATAAGCCTTATGACGGTAGTCTTTCCGGCACCGGTATGCCCAATGATGGCAGTACACGTGCCCGGCTCGAAGTCGTAGTTGATGTTGTTCAGCACATACTCGTTGCTGTCGGGATATCTGAAAGAAACGTCAGACAGCCTGATACCGCATTTCCCTTCTATCCATATCGGGTCTCCCTGCTCCTCGAGAGGATTCTCCTCGAGCTCCATCAGACGCTCGGCAGCCGTGAAAACGCTGACGGCAGCCGGAATGAGATGCGTCAGCTGGCGTGCCGGATGCTGTATCTTGCTCACCAGTTGCAGGAAAGCCGCCATGCCGCCGTAGGTCAGCGTGTTGGCGCTGAGTCGCAGTGCCGCCCAGAGGAAAGCCAGCAGATATGTAAAGGCAAAGCCCGTGTTGATGATAAGTTTAGACGTTACCGAGAACGCCGTGCGCTTGACAATTCTCTGTCGCAGTTCGCTCTGCGTGCCTTCCAGTTTGTCTATCATCTCGTTATCGCTCTCAAGGGTCTTTATGAGCATACGGTTCTGCACCGTTTCCTGCAATATGCTCTGCACCATAGAGTCGCTTTCCCTCACCTTTCGGTTGAGTATTCTCATCTTGCCGATATATATTCGGCTCATAAGAAGGAATATCGGAATCACTATAACGAGAATGACAGCCAGTCGATTGTCCATAAGATAGAGATAGACAAACGCACTGAAGAACATGCAGAGAGTAGACAGCAGGTTAGGAATGGTAGTCGTCAGGAAGTTGACAACATTGCTGACGTCGCTTTCCAGTCGGTTTATCATGTCGCCACTGTGCATTTTTTCCTTGTTGTGCCACTCCGAACGCAGTATTCGGTCGAGCATCTGCTGCTGCATACGGTTCTGTGCTCGCACGCCCAGAATGTTCTGCACCCACGTTTCAGAGATAGACACGGCAAAGCTGCCTATTATTAATAATGTCATCAGCCCTACAGCAATGTATATGGAACCCTCCTTGTTGTGCGAGGCAATGTCAATGGCATACTTCACAGCCCATACCTGGCAGAGGCTAATGGCTACCTCCACCAGTCCGAGCGTGGCATTCAGTATAGCCTGAAGATGGTTTCCGCGCCATGCCCTGACCATCCAAACGACAATGTCTTTGACTGTATATTTTGAGTTGTCTCGCTTCAGTAATGATTTGAACATATATAGATGAGTTTTTTAAGTGTTATATTTAGCTCCCCACATCATTTTCTCCCGCAGGGTCTTGAAGAAACTCTGTCCGTTGCGCTTCACAATCTTTATGGTGTGAGGCGCCTTCCTGACAGTAAGCGTGCTTCCCTCCTTGCAGTCGACGGAACGCCCGTCGATGGCTACGAGATACTGGTGGGAACGGCTCTCGACAGTAAGCGTAATCTCCGAACAGTCGCTGACAACGACCGGGCGGATGTTGAGAGAATGTGGGGCAACAGGTGTTATAGACATGATGCCGGTCTGCGGAACAAGTATCGGGCCACCCACCGACAGCGAGTAGGCAGTAGATCCCGTTGTCGTGCTGACTATCAGACCGTCAGCCTCGTAAGTGGTCAGCTCCTCGTCGTTGATTTTAGCATCGATGGTAATCATCGAAGCATTGTCGCGCTTCAGTATGGCTATGTCGTTCAGTGCGCAGTTGTCGGGCACGAGCGGTTTGCCGTCAGACTCTATGCAGATGACGGTACGCTCCTCAATGTTGTATTCGCCGCGAATAATTGCGCCCAGCTCGGTGTCGATGTCGTTAGAGTTTATGTCGGCAAGGAAGCCCAGTCGCCCCATGTTTATACCGATAATGGGAATTTGCTTGCTGCCCACTCGGTTAGCCGCCATGAGGAAAGTGCCGTCGCCGCCCATAGAGATGACGAAGTCGGCAGAGAAGTCGTCGCTGTCGAATGTTTCTATGCCGTCGAGACAGATGCTCCCGTTCGCGCTTATGAATTCGCCATATTCGCGGTCGATGGCAAGCCTGACGCCTGCTTCGCGCAGGATGTCAAGCACGCGTTGAAGCTCAGTTGACTTCTGTGTCTGATATTTATTGCCGAAAAGTGCAAACTTTAATGAAGAAAGCGACATAATTATATTTTGTTTGTTATTTTATCTTTATCGTTTTTGTTGTTTTTGAAACATTTATTATCTTTGCCATGATAAAAGTATATGCAACAAATTATGTGTTTTGCATCTTAATGTTGCAAATATACTCTTTTTTAATGAAATAACATTACGATTATGGCAAAAGTTTATGAATTTCTTGCCGATGGCTTCGAGGATATAGAAGCATTGGCACCGTTAGACATACTGAAAAGAGGTGGAGTAGAGGTAGTTACAGTCAGCGTTATGGGCAGAAAGGATGTCGTGTCAGCTCACGGCGTAACCATGATGGCAGATACGCTTATCGACGAATGTGCTTTCGGCGATGCCGACCTGCTGTTCCTTCCAGGAGGAATGCCCGGCGCAACCAACCTCAACGAATGCGAGCCTCTGCGCAAGGCGTTACAGGAGCACAATGAGAACGGCAGACTTGTAGCTGCAATATGTGCCGCACCGCTGGTTCTCGGCGGACTTGGAATGCTGTCGGGACGTAATGCTACGTGCTATCCGGGATTTGAAAACACACTGACAGGTGCAAACTATACGGCAGAACTCGTAACTGTAGACGGAAACATCGTTACGGGCGAAGGTCCTGCTGCTGCCTTGCCTTTCGGCTATCAGCTGCTGAGAATGCTGAAAAACGATACAATCGCTCAGGAAGTGGCTGCCGGCATGCGATACCTGCACCTAATGGGAGAATAGCGGAATGTCTGACTATGTAATAATAGTGGCAGGCGGGAAGGGACTGCGGATGGGTACTGACATACCAAAGCAGTTTCTCCCTCTGAACGGAAAACCTGTGCTAATGCGCACGATAGAGCGTTTCCGACACTTTTCGCAGGCACTGAAGATAATAGTTGTGCTGCCGAAAGACCAGCACGAATATTGGAAACAGTTGTGCGATGAATATAATTTCGACATAGATTATTCGCTTGCAGATGGAGGAACCGAGCGCTTTTATTCTGTGAGAAACGGACTTTCACTTGTAGAAGAGACAGCCGGCATCGTTGCAATACATGACGGAGTGAGGCCGTTTGTGTCGGATGAGGTCATAAAGCGGTGTTTTGATACGGCTCGGGCAGAAGGCTCGGCAATACCGGTAATACCTGTCGTGGAGACATTGCGGCACGTCAACGGCATGACTGTGCCTCGCGCTGACTATCGGTTGGTGCAGACACCGCAGACGTTTGATGCAAAAATAATAAGAAAAGCATATCAGCAAGCATATCAGAACAGCTTTACAGACGACGCGTCGGTCGTTGAAAAGGCGGGATTTAGTGTTGTTACTGTGGAAGGAAACCGCGAGAATATAAAGATAACTACGCCCTTCGACATGATGATGGGCGAAACTATTGTGAAATGCACAACATCTTAGACCAAGACATACAGTATCTTCCAGGAGTGGGACCAAAGCGAAAGAAACTGCTCCAAGATGAACTCGGCATTGAAAATGTTGGGCAACTGATAGAATATTACCCATATAAATATGTTGACAGAAGCCGCATTTACACAGTCAATGAACTTACGACGGACATGCCGTTTGTGCAGTTGCGCGGCAGAATACTCAGCTTCGAGGAGTTTGACATGGGCATCAGGAAGAAACGGTTGGTAGCACACTTCTCCGACGGCAGCGGAGTAATGGACATGGTATGGTTTTCCGGAACTAAGTATGTGAAGCAAAACTACGATACGAGAACTGAATACATAGTTTTCGGACGTCCTGTCGTATACAATGGTAGGTTTCAGATAGCACATCCGGAAATAGACAAGGCGGAGAACATGGAACTGACTACGATGGGACTGCAACCGTATTATGTTACGACAGAGAAGATGAAGAAGATGGGCATGACGTCGAGGGCGATTGAGAAAATAATAAAGTCGCTGTTTGAAAAGATGGCGCAGCAACTGCCGGAGACATTGCCAACATTCATTACGGCACCGCTACATCTTCTGTCGCGCGACGATGCCATGCGGCTGATACATTATCCTAAAACAGCAAAAGATGCTGAAAATGCTCGGCTAAGACTGAAGTTTGAGGAACTGTTCTATGTGCAACTGAACATTCTGCGATATGCCAGCGACAGACGACGGAAGTATCGAGGATATGTATTCCAGCATGTCGGCGACACTTTTAATACATTCTTTAAAGATTATCTGCCGTTCCCACTCACCAATGCACAGAAGCGCGTGATAAAGGAAATACGCTCGGATATGCGCAGTGGCATGCAGATGAACAGACTGTTGCAGGGAGACGTAGGCTCTGGCAAGACTCTGGTGGCACTCATGTCGATGCTCATAGCTGTCGACAACGGCTTTCAGACAGCAATAATGGCACCGACGGAAATCCTTGCAGAACAGCATCTCGAAACAATAAGAAACTTTCTCGGCGACATGAACGTTAGGGTAGAACTCCTTACGGGTATAGTTAAAGGGAAACGAAGAAAGGCTGTCATGCAAGGACTCATAGACGGCAGCATCGATATTCTTGTGGGAACACATGCCATAATAGAAGATAATGTGCAGTTTGCAAGACTTGGATTTGTAGTCGTAGACGAGCAGCACAGGTTTGGAGTGGCACAAAGGGCAAAGCTTTGGAACAAGAGTGCAAATCCTCCTCATGTGCTTGTCATGACTGCTACGCCTATACCAAGAACACTGGCTATGACAATATATGGCGACTTGGATGTCAGTACCATAGATGAACTGCCGCCTGGAAGAAAACCGATACAGACAATCCACAGGTATAACAATCAGCAGTCGATGCTATATAGCGGAATACGACAGCAGATAGAGGAGGGAAGGCAGGTGTATATCGTCTATCCTTTGATAAAGGAAAGCGAGAAGATTGACTTGCAAAACCTGGAAGAAGGATATGAACATCTTTGTAAGGTTTTCCCAGACTTGCGGCTTAGTAAGGTGCATGGGAAAATGAAACCTGCGGAGAAAGAGGCTGAGATGCAGAAATTTCTAAACAAGGAGACGCAGATACTCGTTGCTACGACGGTGATAGAGGTAGGTGTAAACGTGCCAAATGCTACAGTCATGGTCATCCTGGAAGCCCAACGTTTTGGACTGTCGCAACTTCATCAGCTTCGTGGTAGAGTAGGGCGCGGAGGCGACCAGAGCTACTGCATACTCGTTACAACGCAGAAAATGTCTACAGAAACACGCAAACGTATCGACATAATGTGCGATACGAATGATGGCTTCCGTATCGCTGAGGCTGACTTGCAGCTGCGCGGACCGGGCGATCTGGAGGGAACACAACAAAGCGGAATAGCTTTCGACCTGAAAATAGCAAATATAGCACGCGACGGACAAATAATAAATCTTGCACGAAAGGAGGCGGAGAAAATAATCGAAAACGACCCTGAATGCTCCAAATTGGAATATGCAATGCTGTGGAACAGGCTGAACTCTCTGAGAAAAACTAATATTAACTGGGCTGCAATATCATAGAATGACTCTTGAAATATAACCGAAAAAACTTCCTGAAACGTTAAAAACGTAACAATAACTGTTAATTATACGACAATTTTAAAGTAAAAAGCAACAAAATACAACTTTTTTCGTTATCTTTGCAGCGGATTTCAAAAATATGTATTGTATCATTTATTGTGTTCAGTACTTATTTTTCGCACATTCCAAACTTTGGAATGGCTATATATGAACGAAAAAATAGAATATGAATTTGAAGAAATCAATAAAGAAAATAGCTGCTGTTGCATTGATGATTGTAACTACTTCTACCATTTCTGCACAAGACAAGATTGCAAACTATGCACCAGTAGACAGAAAAGCAAAGGTTCTTGACACATTAGCACTGCAAAGCATGATAATGAAAGAATCTTACGACATGCCAGCAAATGAACTGTATGAAGACTGGGACAACAAGTATGCGCACAGAGCTACAGCATTGCCTGACAGTTTCAACATAAATCTCAGACACTATCACATGCCTACTCCAAGCAAGGTAATTACTTCAAACTTTGGACCGCGTTGGGGCAGAATGCATAAAGGATTGGACATCAAGGTTTACTTGGGCGATACCATCCGTGCTGCCTTCAGTGGCAAAGTGAGAGTGGTAAGATATGAACGTAACGGCTATGGCAACTATGTTGTAATCCGCCATGACAATGGATTGGAAACAATCTACGGACACTTGTCAAAGCATTTGGTAAAGGAAAATATGAACGTGCGTGCTGGTGATCCTATCGGTTTGGGTGGAAGTACAGGACGAAGCACGGGTACACACTTGCACTTCGAGACTCGTCTTTGTGGTGTTGCATTGAACCCGGCACTCTTCTTCGACTTCCGTGCGCAGGATGTTACTGCTGATAACTATATGTTCCGTCGCAGTTCGATAGACAAAGAATCTGCTCGTGCAACTAAGTTGCGTGGTAAAAACGACGATAAAGGTTATAAGCCAAGCGATGTAAATGATGGAAAAGTCATGGCGCAAACATCTCAGCAAAACGGTAAAGTGTCAGAAAGCTCTTATCGCGGAACAGTTCGCTATCATAAGGTGGAAGCAGGAGAGACCTTGTATTCTATAGCCCGCAAGCGCGGAGTGTCGGTAGATGAACTGTGCAAACTCAACCACATAGGTAAGAATAAAGGTGTCAGAGCAGGTCAGCTGATAAAATACTGATAAAGGAATATATATAATAGTATAATAAATCATTAAGCCCGAAAGTATCAATTGACTTCCGGGCTTAATGATTTTTGTCAGCAAATAATAACCAAACATTTTTGCAGAGTTTATGAATTTTCGTATTTTTGCGTTTGACAATAGAGACATTTAAATAATTTAGAGTATGAATAATTCATTCAGTCAAGGTAAAACAATGCTATTAGTAAATCTCAATAGGAGTTTTGATCAGACAAAAGCCAGTGGAGTATATCGCAGGTTAGACATTTATGAAGCTACGCGCAAGTATTGGAAAATAGCGAAGAGCAGAGCTCAAAATATTAAATATGTATTGGGAGTGTATAAGGGAGTTGTCCGTAGTGTAATAGAAATTAATGGCTGGAAATGGACTAATGTTGCAGAAGACGGAACAAAGTTTAAGAGTGAACGATGCATCTTTGAGGGCAAGTTGATAGAGGATTCACCATATATTAATAAGGATGTTTCTGATTACCCATTTGGAAGTGGTGGAGCTATAAGGTATATTTAAGAAAAGGTAATGATATACTTCAGTCAACATATATATAGTTACCTAAGATAATTATAGTTGTACAGTTGAGTACAAAATAATTATTTTTATATAGTATGCTGTAAGTTGTTAATTGAAGTTTCCCATTTATGTTTTACGGTTACAATCATCCCCGAAAGAGATTGACACTTTCGGGGATGATTTATTCTATGGTTTACACTAACAATCGTTACAACCTATGCGGTCTGTTGTCAGAGTTTAGATATTGTCGTTAGCTTATTTCATGCAGCATTATTTCTTTTCAGCTTCAGCCTTAGCCTTTGGGCACTGTCCGTCTGCTTTCTTGCATCCGCCACAATTCTTCTCAGCCACAGCTGCTTCTTTCTTACAACAAGACTTTGCGTCTTCTGCCTTCATAGCCTTATCCTTGCAGCATTCCTTCTTTTCTGCTTCAGCTTTAGCTTTTGGGCACTTTCCGTCAGCTTTTTTGCATCCGCCACAATTCTTCTCAGCCACAGCTGCTTCCTTCTTGCAGCAAGACTTTGCGTCTTCTGCCTTCATAGCCTTATCCTTGCAGCATTCCTTCTTTTCAGCTTCAGCCTTAGCCTTTGGGCACTTTCCGTCAGCTTTCTTGCAACCGTCGCACTTCTTTTCAGCCTGTTCAGTCTTAGCTGTTGCTGCTGTCATGGCGTCAACTTTCTTCACGTCGCCTCTCTTTGCCAGCTTGGTTGTGCGCTCTGTTTTCTTCTGCATTACTTCTTTTTTCTCATTCTGTGCGTTTGCATCAAGTGTAAATGTGAGTGCCGTAACAATCATGACGGCTGATAAAATAAATCTTCTCATTTCTGTTTTTAGTTTAAATTATTATTCTTTTTTTGTTTAAATTAAATATTGTCGTACTCCTCGTGGAAGTTTATGACAGCTTCTATTCCTTTCCTGAAAATGTCGAGCGGCATGTTTTCGTTAGGCGAGTGTATGGCGTTCGATTCCAGTCCGAAGCCCATTAGAACAGTCTTTATGCCCAAAATCTTTTCGAAAGTAGATATGATAGGGATGCTTCCTCCTCGTCTTACAGGCAATGGTCGCTTGCCGAATGCCTTTTCAAAGGCACGTTCTGCAGCCTTGTATGCCGGCATGTCGATAGGGCAGACGTATCCCTCGCCACCGTGCAGATACTTGATGTCTATCTTCACAGTCTTTGGTGCCACTTTGCGGAAGTAGTCTACTACTATTTCTGCTATCTTTTCCGACTGCTGATGAGGTACGAGACGAGTGGATATCTTGGCATAAGCCTTCGATGGTATAACTGTTTTTGCTCCGTCGCCGGTGTATCCTCCCCATATTCCGCAAACGTCGAACGACGGTCTGAAGCCTGTGCGTTCTATCGTGTTGTATCCTTCTTCGCCAAACAGTTCTTCAACGTCGAGCGACTGTTTGTATTTCTCCAGGTTGAACGGTATTTCTCCAACCATCTTTCGTTCCTCAGCCGGTATAGGCTCAACATCGTCGTAGAATCCCGGAATGTTTATACGTCCTTTCTCGTCCTGCACGTCGGCAATGAGCTTGCACAGCACGTTTATCGGGTTGGCTACGGCGCCTCCGAAGTGTCCTGAGTGCAGGTCGTGGTTCGGACCTGTTACTTCCAGTTGCCAGTAAGCCAGTCCTCTCAGTCCTGTTGTCAGCGACGGCAGGTCGGCAGAGAGCATGCTCGTGTCTGAGACGAGTATGATGTCAGCCTTCAGCAGTTCCTTGTGCTTCTTGCAGAATGCTTCGAGGCTTGGCGAGCCTATTTCTTCTTCGCCCTCGAATATGAACTTCACGTTATGCTTGAGCATATTGTTTTTCACGACATATTCGAAAGCCTTAGCCTGTATGAAGGCTTGTCCCTTGTCGTCGTCGGCACCTCTTGCCCATATATGTCCGTCTTTCACTATCGGTTCAAACGGCTCTGTCTTCCACAGTTCAAACGGTTCTGCCGGCATGACGTCGTAGTGTCCGTAAATCAGTACGGTCTTTGCTTTCGGGTCAACCATTTTCTCTGCGTAGACCATAGGGTTTCCGTCAGACGGCATTACCTCAGCCTTGTCTACTCCTGCTGCTATAAGCAGTTCCTTCCATCGTTCTGCGCAGCGAGTCATGTCGTCCTTGTGTTCAGGTTGTGCGCTGACACTTGGTATTCGTATCAGGCTGAACAGTTCGTCGAGTATGCGCTGTTCGTTTTTCTCAATATATTCCTTTATCATGTCTGTATATATATAAATAATGTATTATTTCTTTTGTCTCAGAGCCATTCTTACGGTAAACCACGTGTGCATGGCTAATGTTGTCAGCAGTCCGTAGTGGCGTCTCATTATGTCGAATCGTTCCTTCAGCGACTCTTTATGGTGCTGTGTCGTTGCTCCTCCGTCGAGAAACAGTGCCGTTACAGCCTGCACGTTGCGCAGCGACAGCCCTCTCTGCTGCGATTTCTTCATTATCTTTATGCACCAGTCCACGTCCGACGAGTACTTGTATTTCAGGTCGTATGGCGTGTCGCGTGCTATGTCTGTCCGTGCGTAGAAAGCCTGATGGCATACGAGCATGCCGTATCTGAACTTCCTCCATGTCAGCCTTTGCGGTATTTTTTTCCTGCGTCGTCCCAGAATATTGCCCTCGCTGTCTATTATGTCGGTGTCGCCGTAGAGCACGCCCGGCAGTTCCTCGCCCTCGCCTACGCTGCTGGCTACGGTGTCGAGAGTGTCGTCTTTAGCCAGTCGGTCGCCCGAATTGAGGAAGACGATATAGTCGCCGGTGGCGTGGGCTATGCCTTTGTTCATGGCGTCGTATATGCCCTTGTCGGGTTCCGACACTATCGTTATCTGGTGGTCGATGTCCTTTTCTTCGCATTTCCGTGCATATTCGTTGCACCGCTGCACCGTTCCGTCGCTTGAGCCGCCGTCGATGATGATGTGCTCGATGTACGGATATGTCTGTCGGCACACACTGTCCAGTGTGTGCACGATGCTTGCCTCTGCGTTGTAAGCTACTGTAACAATGCTAAACCGTATCATATCCGATAGTTCTTAAATGCCGTTGCGTGTGTATATATCTCAATATATTTCAGTGCCACGCTGTTCTGCGAATACGTGGTAGCCACTTTCTTCACGGCTTCCTTGCCGAGACTCTCGCTGTCAGCCTCGTCGAACACCCATTTTATTCCGCGTGCGAGGTCGTCAGCCTTGCGGTATTCTGCCACGTATCCGTTGCGTTTGTGGTCTATCATTTCCGGTATTCCGCCAGTCTTGAAACCCACGCACGGCACGCCGCAGGCAAGTGCTTCCATGATGGTGTTGGGCAGGTTGTCTTCCAGCGACGGTATGACGAAGAGGTCGACGGCGTTGTAGGCATCGACGATGGTCTTCTCGTTGTCGATGTATCCCAGTGGATAGATGGGTAGCGGCAACTGCCCTGTATAGTCGTCAGCATGTCCGCCGAGTATTACGATGCCAGTGTTTTCGCGCCATTCCGGACTCTGTCCTGCTATTATGTTGATTGCTTCTATGAGATAGCTCATGCCCTTGCGCTCGTCGGTTACCCGCTGCGAGACGAACAGCAGAAGTCGCTTGTCGGCAGACAGGCTGAGCTTGCGGCGTGCCTCTGCCTTGTCCTGCGGACAGTAGACGCGAGTGTCGATGCAGTTTGGTATGCTCACGACGGTGTGTCCTTGCAGCAGACGGCTCTTTCTGGCTTGTCCTTCGAGCCATCGGGAGCATGCCACGAACGTTATGTTTGCATTTTCCAGTATGCGCATCTTGCGTCGCCACACCCTGTTGGCCAAGTCGTGTCTCGAGCCGTTGCCGGGCAGCAGGCGGCAGTGGTGGCACTCGTTGGTGAACGCCTTGCAGCCCTTCGTGTAGTGGCATATAGCCGTTGCTGGCCACGCATCGTGCATGGTCCATACTATCGGCTTGCCCGACGCCACTATCTTGCGTATGCTTCTGAGCGACAGCATGCCCTGATTTATCCAGTGCAGGTGTATGACGTCAGCCTCGCGGTATTCGGGCAGGCGCGTGATGTCGGCTCCAGCGTTGGCAATGTCTGTCTCGAAAAGATGATTGCGCTGCATGCGCAGGTGCATGAAGATACAGAACCGCTCATACAGGAAGCGCATCCGCTGCAGCCAGCTGTTGCCGAGCTCTACGACGGTCAGACTGTCGCTGTCTTTCTTCTGCACCAGCATCTTCGCCTTGACACCGTTGTTCTTCAGTGTCTCCATCAGGCGGTTGGCTGCTACGGCAGCACCGCCGGTGCGCTCGCTCGTATTTACTAATAATACTCTCATTGGGTACAAAGTTACGACTAAACGCGCAAAATGCAAAGCAAAAACGCGATTTTCTTGCAATAGAACGACAATTTGCAGGCGGAAACGATACTTTTGGCAACAGGAATGCAAAGAAACAAAAACTGCATAAATATACCGTATAATTATGAAATCTGTGATTACAGGTTTTTACAAGGCGTTTGTAAAATCATTACAGAGTATCTGTAAAAAGATTACAGAGCACTTGTAAAAGCATTACAGACGGTCTGTAAAACCGACGGCGGAAACGATTGATATTCAGAAGATTATGATTTGAGATTTAAACAAACAGTGTTGACGTAAATCAAAAATCGTGAATAAATATGCAATTTGTTGCGGAAATATTTGCACAGAAACGGAAAAGTAGATACTTTTGCACTGTCAAAAAGGTTAATAGATTGTTTAGGTTAGTAGTAATAGATTTAGGTTTTTAATATTGTTAAGGCAAAATAAGTAACTATTTTAGTTTTCTGGAAACTGTGAAGCTTCCCTTATTTTGAAATAGCAATGATAAAATTAAAAACAACTTTTACAAGCTGCTGCTCGTTGAGAGTAGCAGCTTGTACTTTTATATATCTTCTATACGCAGCGGAAACATGCAAAATTGCAAATATAAATATGAATAGTTCATTATAAAGAATATTTTGTGTACCTTTGCAACAGAAAACGCAAAAGTAACAAACAGAAACAAAATAACATACATGGAGCAGAAAAAATATAAGAGAACGACCGTTACGTCGGCACTGCCATACGCTAACGGAGGCGTGCACATCGGACACCTCGCAGGAGTCTATGTGCCAGCCGACATCTACGTGCGCTACCTCAGGCTGAAGAAGGAAGACGTAATGTTCGTCGGAGGAAGCGACGAGCACGGTGTGCCTATAACCATACGCGCAAGAAAAGAAGGAGTTACGCCGCAGGACATAGTAGACAGATACCACAAGATGATAAAGGACTCGTTCGACGAGTTCGGCATCTCGTTCGACGTCTACAGCCGCACGACATCGGAAATGCACAGGAAAACAGCATCCGAATTCTTCCGGAAACTATACGACGAGGGCAAACTGACAGAAGAAACGACAAAGCAATACTACGACGAGGAGGCAAAGCAATTCCTCGCCGACAGATACATAACAGGCGAATGCCCACACTGCCACAACGAAGGAGCATACGGCGACCAGTGCGAAAAGTGCGGACGCGACCTCGACCCGACCGAACTCGTCAACCCACGCTCGACCATCAGCGGCTCGACACCCGTGCTGAAGGAAACAAAAAACTGGTATCTGCCACTGAACGAATACCAGGAATGGCTGAAGGAATGGATACTTCAGCAGCACAAGGAGTGGCGACCGAACGTCTACGGACAGTGCAAGTCGTGGCTCGACATGGACCTGCAGCCGAGAGCAATGACACGCGACCTCAACTGGGGCATACCAGTGCCGGTGGAAGGAGCTGACGGAAAAGTGCTGTACGTATGGTTCGACGCCCCGATAGGATATGTTTCAAACACAAAGGAACTGTGCGAAAGCAATCCGCAGAGATGGGGCGAATGGACAAAATGGTGGCAGGACGAAGACACAAGGCTCGTACACTTCATCGGAAAGGACAACATCGTCTTCCACTGCATAATCTTCCCAGTGATGATGAAGGCTCACGGCAAGTACATAATGCCTGACAACGTGCCGGCAAACGAATTCCTGAACCTCGAAAACGACAAGATATCGACATCGAGGAACTGGGCTATATGGCTGCACGAATATCTGCGCGACTTTCCCGGAAAGCAGGATGTGCTGCGCTATGTGCTGACTGCAAACGCACCAGAAACTAAGGACAACAACTTCACTTGGCGCGACTTCCAGGAAAGAAACAACAACGAGCTGGTGGCTGTCTACGGCAATTTCGTGAACAGGGCTCTGCAACTGACGAAGAAATACTGGAACGGCGTGGTGCCGGAGTGTGGAGAACTCAGCGAAACCGACAGACAGACACTCGACGAGTTCAAGGATGTCAAGCAGAAAGTGGAGGAGTTGCTCGACGTGTTCAAGTTCCGCGACGCACAGAAAGAGGCAATGAACCTCGCGCGAATAGGCAACCGCTACATCACGGAATGTGAGCCATGGAAGGTGTGGAAGACCGACCCGAAACGCGTCGAGACAATACTCAATATCTCGCTGCAGCTTGTCGCAAACCTCGCAATAGCCTTCGAGCCGTTCCTGCCGTTCTCATCAAAGAAGCTGCGCGACATGCTCAACATCACAGACTTCGACTGGAACCAGCTCGGGCAGACTGACTTGCTGAAGGCAGGACATCAGTTGGCTGAGCCACAGTTGCTGTTTGAGAAGATAGAAGACGACGTGATAGAGGCACAGTTGCAGCGTCTGGAAGACATAAAGAAACAGAACGAGGCTGCACAATACAAGGCTAAGGACGTGAAACCGACAGTGTCGTTTGAGGATTTTGAGAAACTTGACATTCGCGTCGGACTCATAAAATCGTGCGAAAAGGTAAAGAAGTCGAAGAAATTGTTGCAGTTCTGCATCGACGACGGTACTGGCACCGACCGCACAATACTCTCGGGCATAGCACAGTTCTACGACAATCCACAGGAACTTGTCGGCAAGCGAGTGCTGTTCGTAGCCAACTTCGCACCGCGTAAGATGATGGGTATAGAGAGTCAGGGCATGATTTTGTCTGCCGTAGACTTCGACGAGACACTGAGCGTTGTTACCACTTCAAGGGACGTAAAGCCTGGAAGTCAGGTAGGATAGCAAATAGCAAGACCGTGCTGGCTGGACTTCTGTCGCAGCAGGCATGACGAAACATAAAACAAAGCAGCGGCAACATCATGTTGACCGCTGCTCTTATTATTAATTAATGTATATGTGTTCAGTTGTCGATGAAGACATGCTCTGCCACGATAGATTCTTTCAGGAATGTGAAGGCATGCTCGTTGAACTTCCTGGTGTTTTCGGTGGTGAGATACGTAACCGACGAGTTCCGCGTGCAGCGGTCGGCAATCTCAGGATGGCGCAAAAGATATTGTTGCAGGCTCGATGCCACATAGCCACCCTGTTGCATGATGTTGACATTGTCGGGTGTAAACTTCTGTATTGACTTTAGCAGCAGCGGATAGTGCGTGCAGCCGAGCAGGAGGGTGTCAATCTGTGGGTCTCGCTGCAAAATGCTGTCGAGATGTTTCTTTACAAAATAGTCTGCGCCTGCGCTGCCGGCTTCATTGTTCTCCACAATAGGAACCCACAGCGGACATGCTTCGCCGACAACGACAATGTCGGGATGAAGCTTGCGTATCTCTATGTCGTAACTTCCAGACAGGATAGTGCCTTCGGTGGCAAGAACGCCAATATGTCTCGATTTCGTCAGACTGCCTATTTCCTCTGCTGTAGGACGTATGATGCCAAGCACGCGGCGCTTGCTGTCCCACTTGGGAAGGTCGTTCTGCTGGATGGTTCTCAGTGCCTTGGCAGATGCAGTGTTGCATCCGAGAATGACGAGATGGCATCCGCGCTCAAACAAGTAGCGGACGGCTTGTCGCGTGAACTCATAGACAACATCGAACGAGCGAGGTCCGTACGGGGCGCGTGCATTGTCGCCCAGATAGATATAGTCATACTCCGGCAGCTTGCGTCGTATGGCTTCAAGTATGGTAAGCCCGCCGTAGCCGGAATCGAATATGCCTATTGGACCATTTGTATTCTGCATGTTGTATGATCGTTCAGTCGTATTTGTTGTTAAATATACAGGCAACAAACCAGCCTGTAGTGATTTGTTTAATAGTTTTTAAGAAGTTCTATCAGTTCTTCCGTTATGTCTTCGCCAATCATTTCATTGATGAAAGGCATCATGTCGGCATCATGTCTGATGACGAAAGCATAGCCGTGATGCTGTCCGACCTGCCTGATGACAGTATTCAGACGCTGCAGTACAGGTGCATATATGGATTTCTCCGATTCAGCCAACAACCTTTCTGCATCTTTGCGGAAAGCAATGTTCTTGTTGTATATGTCTTGCAGCTCAGCCTGACGCTTTTTGAGGATAGACGGAGCAAAATCTTTCTGACCGTCAAGGAAATCTTCGTATTTGCTGTTGAGGTCTGCTGCAGCACGCTGCATCTCGTCTTCATATTGCTTGTTCAGTTTCTCTACAGCGCTTTTAGCCTCAGTATAGTCAGTCATTGACTGTAGAACTACGTCGTGGTCGTAGTAGCCGAAACGCATTTGTGCTGACATTGCTATTGGCAGCAATGTCAGCAACAAAGTGTAAATAAATCGTTTCTGTAATGTCATGTTACTTGCTCAATTCAGCCTTAACCTCTGAAGTAATGTCTGTCGACAGCGTTGTGTTGACATATATAGGCTGTCCGGCAGATTGTTCCATGATATAAATATATCCACCCTTCTTGGCAACGTTCTCAATAGCAACGCGAACCCTGTCAAGGATAGGACCAAGTTTCTCCTGCTGTGCTTTGTTGAAAGCCTGCTGGTTGTCTGAAGCCGCCTGCTGAATCTTGTTGTACATTTCCTGCAGGCTCTGCTCTGTTTCTGCTTGCTTTGTAGCGTTCATGGTGCTGCGAGTCTTGTCATACTCTTCAGCCTTGCGCTGCAACTCGTTCTGCATGGAAGTAAGTTCTGCTTCATACTGCTTGCCGAGCGCTTCAAGTTCGCCTTGAACGCGGATAGCCTCAGGCAAAGACGAAATAAGAGCCTGAGAATCGATGTGTCCGAACTTCTGTGCAAAGATAGACAGCGGTGCGAACAACATTAACATTAAAATTACTTTTTTCATTTTGTTGATTGTTTTTATTGTTATTAAATTTATGTTTCTTTATTAGTTTGAGTATCCGAGTTTCTCCAATACTTCGTTGCTGATGTCAATTTTAGGCGATGCATAGATTATGCCGGCTGCCGACCTGTCTTGCACGAGAGAGTATCCGCGAAGCTCGCAGATATCTTTTACGGCATTGTAGATTTCCTCCTGTATAGGAGTCATCAGGCTCTGACGCTTCTTGAACAATTCGCCTTCAGGACCGAAATACTTGCGTTTCAGGTCGCTGGCTTCTTTCTCTTTGTTCATGATAGCCTCCTGGCGGGTCTTCTTCTGTTCCTGTGAAAGGAAGACAACTTCGTTTTGGAAGTTCTTGTACATGGTAGATGCTTCTGTGTTCAGTGCCTCTACTTCTGCCTGCCACTTCTTTGAAACTTGGTTCAACTGCTCGTTGGCACGCTCGTAAGCAGGAATGTTTTTCAGAATATAATCCATGTCTATAAGCGCAAACTTCTGTGCGTTGGCTGCTATGGCTAATATGGCTAAGCAAGCAATAGTCAATAATCTTTTCATATTTGTCTTTTCAATTTATTGTTTTTGTCTACTTTATTATATATATGTTAGAATTCCTGTCCGAGTACGAAGTGGAACTGCGAGCCGCCCTTCTTGCCCCAAACCTTGTCGAAGCCGTATGCCCAGTCGATACCCATCATGCCCACCATTGGAAGGAATATGCGTACGCCGAGACCGGCAGAGCGTTTCACGTCGAAAGGATTAAACTTGCTGACTTCGGTCCATGCGTTACCTGCCTCCACGAAGCCCAGTCCGTAGATTGTAGTGTTGCCAAGCATGAATGGATAGCGTAACTCTAAAGACAGGCGTTCGTAGGCATAGCCTTCAGCACGCATAGGCGTAAATTGTCCGTTCTCATAACCTCTCAGTCCGATAGTTTCTTCAGCGTATGTAGAGTAGCCGCTCATACCGTCTCCACCGAAGTAGAATGTCTCAAACGGAGATTTCTTGTATTTGTTGTAGTGTCCTAACAGTCCGAACTCGATTCTTGTCATAAGGACGAAACACTTCTGTGCGCTGGACAGTGCGGTAAACGTACGTGCCTTGAACTTCCACTTGTGGTATTCCACCCAGCGGTATTTGTCTTTCTGCTCGTCCATGTATGTTGACGACTGCGGGTTTGTTGCCAGTGTCCTGTAGTCTTTGCCGTCCCACTTCGACCATGGTGGGGTGAGGGTCAGCGATGCACTGAATTCAGAGCCGCGACGTGGGAACAACTGGTTGTCGGTAGACGTGCGGTTGAGCGAGATGCTGACGTTGAGGTTGTTGGAGTTTCCTGTGCTGATAAGGAAGTACTGCCAGTTTTTCAGCATGTATCTTGTGTATGACAACTGAACAGACAATGTGAAGTAGTCGTCAGGCCAGCGCAGACGTTTTCCCCACGAAACAGAGGCACTGAACAGACGAATGTATTTGTCGGGATCGTAATAGTTTTCGTAACTGTTATAGTACCCGTTGTTGTACATTCCGTATCCGAGCATGTTGTTGTAGTAGTTGTTCAGATATCCCTGATTGTAGTAGTTGCTTGACACGTCGGTCTGCTTCGAATAGTAAGCGCCTACTGTCAGCTGTATCGGTCGTTTGCCGCCGAACCATCCGGTAGAGTAAGAAGTGTTGTACGACTGGTAGTATGTTCCGTTGGTCTGAGCGCCAATCGACAGCACTTCACCGTCGCCTATAGGCATGATGCCTCTTCTTTCCTTGTTCTTCCTCAGCAGGTTTGCCATAGAGAAGTTATTGAGTTTCAGTCCGACGCGTCCTATCACGCCTGTCTGTCCCCAGCCGAGCGACAACTCAACCTGGTCGTTCGACTTCTGCTCGAGGTTCCAGTTGATGTCTACAGTTCCGTTCTCCGCATTTGGTTTTACGTCTGGCTGACATTTCTCTGGGTCGAAGTGTCCCATTGATGCCAGTTCGCGTGCCGAACGCATCAGTGCTTCTTTCGAGAACAAGTCGCCTGGCTTAGTGCGTAATTCGCGTCGTATGACATTCTCGTATATGCGTGAGTTTCCGTTGATGCGTACCTTGCTTATGCGAGCCTGCATGTTCTCCGATATACGCATCTCAAGGTCTATGGAGTCGCCGTCGATGTTTATCTCTGCTGGAGTGAGCTGATAGAACAGGTAACCGTTGTTCCAGTACATATTTCCCACAGCATCCTCGTCTTCAGTGAGTCGCTTGTTCATTTGCTTTTGGTTGTAGACGTCGCCCTTTTGCATGCCGAATACGGCAGCGAGTTGCTCTGTCGGATAGACGGTGTTGCCCACCCACGTTATGTTTCGCAGGTAATATTTCTCGCCTTCGTCAACCTTTACATATATATTTACATGCTTGTCGTCGTAGTTCCATACACTGTCTTCGAGTATGACTGCATCGCGGTAGCCCAGTTCGTTGTATTTGTCTATCAGGTTTTTCTTGTCTTCCTTCCAACGTTCAGGTGTGTATTTCTTTTTTTTCAAGAATGTTGACAGCTTGTTGGCTTCGTGCATGTTCTTGAATGCGCCTTTTCCGAATAGCTTACCCTTTATCTTTGAACTTGGCAACTTGTTGTTTCCGCTGATGATAATCTCGTGTATTTTCATCTTTTCCTTCTTGTCGATGTCGATATCGAGTATTATCTGGTTTTTGTTTGCGACGTCGTCGCGCTGACGTATGCTTATTTCGGCATTCTTGTAGCCTTTGTCTTCAAAGTATTTGCGTGTCAGCAGCTTAGCCCTGTCGATGTGGTTGGGAGTCAGTTGTCCGCCTTTCAGCAGTCCTATCTTGTTTTCCAGGTCTTCGCGTTCAGACTTCTTCACGCCAGTATAGTTTATTTCCGACACTCTCGGTCTCAGTGCAAGGTCGATATGCAGGTAGATGCTGTCGCCTACGATAGAGTCTGCCTTTATTGATATTCGTGAGAACAGTCCGTGCTTCCAGTATCTTTTCACGGCATCGGTGATTTCACTTCCCGGCACGGTTACGCGTTGTCCTATCGTGAGTCCTGATATTCCTGTTATGATGTAGTCTTCATATCCCTCTCCGCCTGTTACGTTCAGTGCAGCGATGGCGTATGAGCGTGGTGTTCCGAGATATGATATTTCAGGATTTACGATTTTCTCTTGTGCGTTGATTGTTGTCAAAGCTCCGAGCAAAAGCAGCAGTGCTATCAACTTATTTATATGTCGCATATTGATATTGTTTTCTTTTTGAACTTAATCTTACCGGTCGTTTATTCTGTATTTATCTGTCGTTTTCCTCTTCCACCTGTGCCTCTGTCTTTCCAAATCGCCTTTGTCTCGACTGATAGTCGGCTATGGCTTTGTGCAGGTCGGCTTCGTTGAAGTCTGGCCAATATGTGTCGCAGAAGTACAGTTCGCTGTATGCTATCTGCCAGAGCAGGTAGTTTGATACTCTCACTTCTCCTCCTGTTCTTATCAGCAGGTCTGGGTCGGGCATGAAGTTTGTCTGCATGTGTCGGCTCACATCTTCCTCGCTGATGTTGTCGGGGGCGAGTGTTCCGTTCTTTGCTTCACGTGCCATGTCTTTCACAGCCTGTGTTATTTCCCATCGTGCAGAGTAGCTCAGTGCCACAACCATTGTCATTGCGTCGTTGTTGGCTGTGTGTTCTTCCGTTTCGCGCAGTTTCTGCTGCACGTTTTCGGGCAGTCTTTTCAAGTCGCCAACGACGCGGAAGCGCACGTTGTTCTTCATGAATATCTCGTCTTCCAACGATGAAAGTACCAGTCCCATGAGTGCTGTTATCTCGTCGGCTGGTCTGTTCCAGTTCTCGGTAGAGAACGTATATAGTGTCAGATATTTCACTCCGAGCTTTGTACACTCGATTGTGATTCGTCGCACGGTATCCACTCCAGCCTGGTGTCCGTAGTTTCGCGGCTGGTTTCGTTCTGTTGCCCATCGTCCGTTGCCGTCCATGATTATGGCAATGTGCTGTGGTATGCGATTCTCATCTATCTTATAGTCCATGCTAAATGTATCTTTTTTCAGTATTTCGGTTGTGTTCTGTCTTCCCGTCATTCGTCTTCGTTGTGGCAGGTGCGGCATTTTGCCTTGAAACTGTATGTCAGTGTGAGTGTCAGCGTGCTGTATCCGTCGGTGTTCTTGAATGCTCCCGTGCTTTCTACGGTGTATGGGTCTTTTCTTCCGTCGAGCTCATCGTTCAGCGAGAAGTGTGCTGCCCACTGCAGTCCGAGATTCATTCTGTCTCCTATTTTATATTTCACGCCTATGCCTATAGGTATGTTTGCCGTTACCACGCTTTTGTCTTCGGTCTTGACGTATGTTGCTCCGAGTCCTCCGAAGATGTATGGTGTCAGTCGTTTTGCTCCCCTGTAGTCGCGTCCGGTGCCGTAGGGCCACATGTTGTATTCAAACACTATGCCTGCGTCGGCAAGTGTATTGCTGAATTCGTAGGCTTTCTCCTGATATTCGGGGTAGTAAGTCTTTACGTCGGCAGACGATCCTTTCAGCTTGCCGTATGATGCGTGAAGCCTCAGGCCCATGTATGGGTTGAACAGTCGGCGCAGCATTAGGGTAGCCATAGGCTGCATGTTGCCCGTTATCGAGCCGTTGAAGTCGCCGAGATAGTTTACCATTCCTGCTCCCGCGCCTATCTCCATGAGATATTCGGGGTCGCTCTGTGCCTTGGCGTTGAGACTCGACAAGATGATGGCAAGTATGATTATTGTCCGACGCATGGCTTATTTCTTTTGTGTGCGGAATATTGTCTGTGTGTCTTGCCATCCGAGTTGGCTCAGTCGTGCGCGCCATATTTCGCCTGTCGCAGGGCTGAATAGCCAGATGTGGTTCTGCGAGTCGACAGTGGCGCAGAATGTGGTGGCTGTGCTGACGAAGCCTTCCGGCAGGCTCATGCGGCTGTCTTTCTTCCATGTTATGCCTCCGTCGGCGCTGTAGTATATAGCCGAGAAGGCTGCCACTGTGCAGCTTCCTGCCGGCTGTCCGCCTATGGCTATCATTCCGTTGTCGTATGCCATGACCGTGAGGTTGTTCTGTCGTGGTGCCTTGTAGAGTGCCGACGACGATTCGCCGTAGTACATCCATTCGTACTGCGGTGCGCTTTCGTCGTTCTCTATGAGGCGGCTCCATACCACTGCATTGGCATCCTGCGGATAGGTGCCTATGCTTCTGTTGCCCGCCAGGACTACTCTCCTTATGTCGGGGTTGGTTGCCAGTGGTCTTGCCACGAGGCTGATGTCCTGTGTCGGCAGCAGCGTGTTGCTGTCGTCGAGTTTATTGGCTGTCCATGTCTGGCAGTTGTCGGCAGACGATACTATGTTGCCGTCGCCGTCGAAGGCAAATACCAGTTTGCCGTCAGAGCCCAGCAGTTGCCTTATGGTTGTCGTTGTTTCTTCGTTCCATGCTGTTCCGTCGGCAGACGATATGATGTTGTTGCCGTTGAGCATGTACAGTTTTCCGTTGTGAACGATGGTGTTCTTGTATGCATCGGCAGTCAGCGGTGTGTTGATGTTTGGCGTTGCTGTGTGCCAAGCCTGTCCGTCGCTGACGTCGGTATAGAGTATGCTCGATGTCGTTTCGGTGCTTCCCACTACATACATGCGTCCGTTCAGTTCGAGTGCGCGCATGTTGCGGAAATCCCTGAATATGCTTCCTACGGCTGTGCGTTGCCATTCAAACTGGTCGGCTTGCTGCTTGTGTACGTTTACGGTTGCCGTATATTCCTGTGCGTTGACACCGTTGTTAGAGTAGACTATGAATGTTCGCGGCTGCGAGAAGTCTACTGAGTCGGCAGAGTTGTGGTATTTCACGGAGTCGCTCGTCATGCTCTTTATTACTACCGAGCCGCTGTTCTTCGACGTTATGGTGCATATCACCTTGCTGATGTCGGTGCCGTAGGGCAGCGAGTCAGTGTTGTAGATGACGTGGTTTATCTGGTCGATGGTAAACTTGTAGGTTATGCCGTCGATATTGGTCTTTGCAATCGAGTCCAGACCGTCGTATGTCGTGGTGTGCAGATAGCGGTTCAGCTTGCCGAGAGTGAATGCCGTTATTGCGGCATCGCCATAGTAGACTGTCTCGTCTTCGTTGTCGCCCAGACACGACGACATCATTATTGTGGCTGCGAGCAGCAGTGTTATGTGAAGTGATATGCGTTTCATCTGTATGCTTTTTGTTTGCAAAGATAAGCAGAATTATCTAATTACACCGACATTTTGTGTCTTTTCTTATGTAAATTCATTATTCTTTGCACTTTTTTTACATTCTTTTGGCATTAGGGAAGATATTTGTTCTTTAAATTTCTTATAGAATACACGTTGGTACTGATAAAAAATCTCACCCTCTTTGAGAGAGTGAGACTGAAATTTGCCTTCGTCTATTCTGTCAGACGATATGACTTGTGTTTACTTATAGGCTAATGCCAATGGTTCCATAGACAACATTCATGTCAGGCATTGACGATGTGCGGGAATTAACATGCCTGTAGCCAAGTCCCAAGATGGGCGATACGCCTTTTAGAATTTTCCACTGGAAGCCAATTCCGTATGTCGTTTGTTTCCAGTCTACATTGCCTATGCTTGTGCCAAGCATTGCTCTTATGTCGACAATGCCGCCTTTGGGGTCTCTGAAAAGGCTATACCCAATGCCTCCGCCAAGAATGGTAGTCTCTGCATAGGTTTTCAGATTTTCTTTGTCCAGCAGCGATGTTGTTCCTTCACATGTGGCAAACACATGAAACTTTGGCAATACATCATAACCGACATTCAGTTGCAGTCCAAAAGTCTTGATGTCATGTTGTTTGAAAGTTCCCAACACGCTGCCTTCGATGAAAAACTTGTCTAACAGTCTTGTAGACGTCTGCGAGTCTTGTGCAAGCAAACTTGTGGTGCATAACATGCACAAAAATAACAACTTAATCTTTTGCATGGTTGATTTATTAAATAATTAAAGTAATGTAATAATTGATATCTTTTTTGCAAAGATAATAGATATGCAAGACAAATTGCATTTTTTTTTGTCAAATAAATCAAACCATGTATATGAATCTTTTGATTTACTTTGCAAATTGATAGGTTGTAAGTCTTATCTGGTCGCAATCCGAGTGAAGGATAATATATATAATCGCATTGCATGAAACATATTTTGTGGTTTTCGCAGCAAAAAGTGTGCCAAAAATTTTTGATGCGGAAAATTTAAGCGATTTGTGACTTTTTTTGACAGAGAAAAGGTTGCAAAATAGAATCGGAACATGCCTTGAAAGTGCAAAAATATGTGAAATTTCGAGTCAGCGACAACTGTTAAAATTGTCAAAGAGTACCTTTGAGGTGCCTATTTCGTCTGTTTTGCCCTGCAAAACACAATGCCTGACACCCCAAAACACTATGTCTGACCTCCTCAAACAGTGTGTTTGACAATCTCAAACATGCTCTTTGACAATTTTAACACTCATATTTTTTGCACACATGGCTTGTGTTTAGGGATAACGTGCTGTATGTCAGATGAATAAAAATGCACACAAAATACTCGCATATTTGAGCCCAAGATGTTTCAAGTGCGCAAATACGCGAGTATTCAGAAGGGTATTTTGATTATAAGTCTACAACTTTGGTCTGGCTTCTACGAGTTTTCCTGGTCTCGTTGCCTTCGTATTTTGCAAAAATCTTTATAAATCTGCCAGCCATTTTTTGCGAGGTAAGTCTTAGCATTGTCATGCGTGGATATCACATTGAATGATTCTGTAGATAAAGACAAAAGAAAGAATTTGTGCGGACATACTTAGTAAGCCTGCACAAATTCTTTCCTCATATACACATTGATAATGAAAAGTGAATTATTTAAGTAATTAGATACCTGAGAACACTTCTGAAATATTGTTTTTTGCTCCCTTAAAGGTACCTTTCTCGAAAACATAGAACATGCCACACCCTCGTTGTTTTTCCGATGTTTGCGTTAATTCATCAAAAAATAAACGTATATATTTGTTTCTTTTTTTTGTATTATACACATCATAGTCGATGAATAACATGGGACTTTGTTGGCTTTTTGTCTTAAATATTTCAACAAATGAGTCTGCGATTAATAATAGTTTAAATCCATTGTCGTTGCAGATTTTTTCAAGCATTATAGGACTCACGCAGTTGTCGCCTTTACACCATGGTGTATAATCGTAAATAATTACGTTATTATGATTTGATATAAAGTCTCTGACTTGTCCAGTCTTTATGACATAAACATTACCGTCTACAGAAAGCTCTTCAATACTTCCATCGTATTTTATTATCCTGCTTTTCTGCTCTTCGTTCAGTTTGTCATAATCACTTGTAATACCTTCTATGGATATGCATGAGTATAAACAACAACAAAGCAATGATATTATTACATAAAATCGCATTTTTATATTATATTATCATTAATGAAATGATAGTAACATGTTCTTTCTTTTCTTGCCAAATTAAAGCTTTGGTCCGGCTTCTACGAGTTTCTTTCCAGCCTCGTTGCCTTCGTATTTTGCAAAATTCTTTATGAATCTGCCAGCCAGGTCCTTAGCCTTCTCTTCCCACTCGGCAGGGTTGGCGTAGGTGTCGCGCGGGTCTAAGATAGCCGGATCTACGCCTTCGAGCTGTGTAGGAACAGTGAAGTTGAAGTAAGGTATCTGCTTTGTCGGCGCACTGTCTATCGAGTGGTTCAGAATAGCGTCTATGATGCCGCGCGTATCCTTTATGGAAATGCGCTTGCCAGTGCCGTTCCAGCCTGTGTTTACGAGGTAAGCCTTAGCACCGCTCTGCTTCATGCGCTTAACGAGTTCCTCTGCATATTTTGTCGGATGCAGCTCGAGGAAAGCCTGTCCGAAGCATGCCGAGAAGGTAGGAGTAGGCTCTGTGATGCCGCGCTCCGTTCCTGCAAGCTTTGCCGTGAAGCCTGAGAGGAAGTAGTATTTTGTCTGCTCAGCATCGAGAATGCTCACTGGAGGCAGTACGCCGAAGGCATCGGCACTGAGGAAGATTACCTGCTTTGCTGCCGGAGCGTGAGATATAGGACGCTGAATGTTCTTTATGTGATAGATAGGATAGCTTACGCGGGTGTTCTCGGTTACGCTCTTGTCTGCAAAGTCTATCTTGCCGTCCTTGTCTACCGTAACGTTTTCGAGCAGCGCATCGCGTCGTATGGCGTTGTAGATGTCTGGCTCGCTCTCCTTGTCGAGGTTGATGACCTTGGCATAGCATCCGCCTTCGAAGTTGAACACGCCGTTGTCGTCCCATCCGTGCTCGTCGTCGCCGATGAGTTTGCGCTTCGGGTCGGTAGAGAGCGTGGTCTTGCCTGTGCCTGAAAGTCCGAAGAAAATGGCTGTGTTCTCGCCGTTCATGTCGCAGTTTGCCGAGCAGTGCATGGATGCAATGCCCTTCAGCGGCAGGTAGTAGTTCATCATAGAGAACATGCCTTTCTTCATTTCGCCGCCATACCAAGTGTTGATGATGACCTGCTCGCGGCTCGTTACGTTGAAGACAACGGCTGTCTCTGAGTTCAGACCAAGCTCCTTGTAGTTCTCAACCTTAGCCTTCGACGCGTTGTAGACGATGAAGTCGGGCTCCTGCTCGAAGTCTTCCTCAGTCTGAGGACGTATGAACATGTTTGTAACGAAATGTGCCTGCCATGCCACTTCCATGATGAAGCGCACCTTCATGCGTGTGTCTTTGTTGGCACCGCAGAAGCCGTCGACAACATAGAGTTTCTTGTTCGACAACTCTTTCTTAGCCAGTTCCTTAACGGCTTTCCATGCCTCTGGCGTAGCACGGTGGTTGTCGTTCTTGTATTCGTCACTTGTCCACCATACCGTGTCGTGCGAATTTTCATCGTCAACGATGAATTTGTCCTTAGGACTGCGACCGGTATAGACACCCGTCATTACGTTGATAGCACCCAGCTCGGTCTCCTGTCCCTTGTCGAAACCAGTCAGACCTTCCTTCGTCTCTTCGTTGAACAACACCTCGTAGGTAGGGTTGTAGAGCACTTCCGTAGCACCTGTGATGCCATACTGCTCCAATACTTTCTTGTCAAACTTAGCCATGATTTTGTTTTTTTATGCGTTTTAATTATATCGTTTCAGTTAATTTTGGGGAGCAAAAGTAAGAAAAAGGTTTTTAAACAGCAAATTTCAGACAAAGAAATTTAATCTTTCCATCTCTCGGTCTTATTTTTATGGAAAAAGAAAGACGATTATTGATGATTTTTATTACATTTGCAGCGAAATAGAATTGCTTGCATCGTCTCATCCGCAGAGGCGCGGAGGAAATGCAGGCTGTAGCTTAGGGAAATTAAGGAATAAAGTTTAATATATGCAGATAGTAAATCTTTCGGAACAAAACTCAGTCCTCAACCGCTTCATGGCTGAGGTACGCGACATGGAATATCAGCAGAACCGACTGCTTTTCCGCAACAACATAGTGCGCATAGGCGAGGTTATGGCTTACGAGATGTCGAAGGCGCTGGACTATACGCAGCAGGATGTCAAGACACCGCTTGGCACCGCGACGGTAAACATGCCCGAACAGAACATTGTACTGGCTACGGTGCTGCGTGCCGGACTGCCCTTCCATCAGGGATTTCTCAATGTTTTCGACCATGCCGAGAACGCTTTTGTCTCGGCTTATCGTATGTACACCAACCGCGAGCATACGGAAGTGGGCGTACATACGGAATATATGGCTGCGCCAAGTGTCGAGGGCAAGACGCTCATCATTGTCGACCCGATGCTTGCTACGGGAGGCTCGATGGTAGCAAGCTATGAGGCGCTGCTTAAAACGGGCAAGCCCAAGAAGGTACACATTGCCTGCGTGATAGCCGTGCCGGAGGGGCTGGAGATGCTGCGTGATAACGTTGACGAGGACACGACAGTGTGGTGTGCGGCAATAGACGAAGGAATGAACGAGCACAAGTATATCGTTCCGGGCTTCGGAGATGCCGGCGACCTGTGTTTCGGAGAGAAACTGTAGCCGTCAGACGGAAATAAACAAAGAGAGAAACATTGGAACAGACGTCCGCGTTTCTCTCTTTTCATCTATGAAAACGTTATTTCTTATATGCTTGTTCCTGCCGTTTTTTATATGGAAACGTTATTCCCTGTATAACATTTTCTGTCGTTCCGCTTCTATAAAGCCAGCAGTTGACGCATGCTTTCCTTAATGGTCTTCTCTGTTCCCATACCCCTCATCAGCGGCAGATAGCGACCCTTCATCTCGTCAACGTATGTCTTCAGCGACTCCTGCTGCTCTTTGGGCAGTTTGCCGAAGGCACATTCGCAAGCCACAACGATGTGGTAGCGGTCGAAACTCTTGTCTGCCGTAAACTCCGACGGCGCCATTGTTTCCACCTCGCAGCCTGCTTTCCTGGCTTCGTCAGCAGCATAGTTCATCTTCACAGTCATCTCTTCGTTGGCCTTTTCATACAATACGAGCACGCGTTTCTTAGCCTCCGTACCCTTGTTGTTTACCATAAGTGACTCGTGTATGGTGCGCATTTCGTCGAGCTGGGCATTGTCTTCAGTACATTCCCAGTACATTCCGCCGAGCAGGTTGCTGTCGATGATAAACTGACACTTCGCTGCGAGCGAGCGAGTATCGTCGAATCCCCATACCAGTTCGCCATTTTCGTCTACGAGATACGGCACCTGACCGATGCTGTCCCAACGCTCGGAATACTTGCCGTCGGTGTATCGCGTCTTCACATACTGGTCTAAAATCTTGTTAGAGTGGTCGCCGCGTCCGTAGAGAGGCATTCCCAGAGTCAGCTTCTCTGGCGGAACGCCGTTGCGGATGTGGGCAATGACCGCCTCCTCGACAGTGATTCTGCCAGACAGAGGCGAGCGGAAAAGGGTAGTGTGGTGCTTGGGCGGATTGGCAACATCGTATGCCATGATGTTGACAAAGTCCATATACTTTATACATTCGGGGAAGTCGATATACAGACCGTCGGCAATCGTGGCTGCCGTAAGCAGTTTCTTCTTGCCCAAAACCTTGCGCAAGTCGCGCATAAGGAGTGTAAAGTTCTTCGTGTCGTCGGGCGATGACGATATGCCGGACTCGCTGCTGGTAGGGTATTCCCAGTCGATGTCGATGCCGTCGAGACCATATTCCTTAACTATTCGTCCGCAGTCTTTTGCAAAACTCATCCTGCATTTTGCGTCGGCAGCCATCTCCGAGAAGTTGCCCGATGTCCATCCGCCTATCGAAAGCATGATTTTCAGTTTCGGATTTTGCTCTCTCAGTGCCACCACCTTGCGCAAAAACGGCTCATTCTGAATGCGTACGCCGTTGAAAGTGCTGTTTACATGGCCGAAAGCATAGTTGATGTGAGTCATCAGATTGGGGTCTGGCAGACGCTCATTGGTCCATGAGCAGACATAAGCCACTACTATCCGTTCTCTCTGCGGCTGGTCCTTGTCGTTGTCTACAGCCACTACTTTCTGTTTTTTTTCAGACTGTTTGCCGTTGTTTCCGGCAGCCAGCACAGGCATTGCAACTATTGCCGCAACAGCCATGATAATGATATTCCTGATTTGCCTCATATTGTAGTATATATTATTAATAATGTTATTCTCCCATACCGCTTGAGTATCCGCTGCCGTCCTGCAAGTCGTCGCCGCCTTCGAAGTCGTTGCGCTGACGCTTGTTCTTAGTGTTTCCGAAGTTCCATGTCAGCGTAAGGTTCACTCGGCGACCCTTTCGGAAGAACTCAGACGAACGGAAGAAGTCTGCCGTTTCCACGACATTGCGCCACTTGCGAGTGTTGAAGATGTCGCGGCAGTTGATGGCTACGGTCAGTTTTTTGTTGAAAAAGTTCTTTCTTGCGCCAAAGTCGACACTGTAGTTGGCTTTCCTGTATCCCTGCGTTATTACCTGTCGGGCGCGATAGTCGCCAGTCAACTGAACGGTAATGTCGTATGGCAGCATCATGCTTGCCTGCATTCGTGCGTTCCAGGTGAAGTTGTGGTCGCTTTCGCCTGTAACTGTTTGTCCCTCCACGTTGTATGTAAATCCGTCGAGATGATAGTAGTAGGCGTTTGCGGTAGTTGTCAGGTCGAGTTTGCGGAACAACTTGTTTTTCAGTACAATCTCAACTCCGGAACTGTTGCTTTCAGCCACGTTCATGTTCGTTTGATACATCATGCCGTCTGCCGTCTGCCATTTTATGCGTTGTATGACGTCGGTGGTAGGGCGGTAGTATGCACTTACGAGCAGCGAATGTTCTGTCCAAGTCTTCAGATAGTTGAGCGAGAATGAGTTAGAGAATTCCGGTGTCAGTTGCGGATTGCCAAATTCTACCATCAAGGCATCGCGGGTGTTGCGGAAAGAGTTTAGTTCTCCTCCCCACGGACGTCGCAGTCGGCGCGTGTAGTTGACCTGAAGTTGCTGTGAGGGGGTAAGCTGATATGACATGAATACGCTTGGGAAGAGTTCGAAATAGTCTTTCTTGAACGGTGTGTCGCGCTTTCCGGTGTCGTGTTCCTGTTCCCATGTGTAGCTCTCGGTGTTCACTCGCCAGTATTCTCCACGCAGTCCAGCCATCAGTCCGAACTTGCCGAAGTTTCCGGTCAGTGTTGCGTAGAGTGCGTGTATGTCGAGATTGTATATGAAGCGGTTGTAGAATGCCTGGTCTTCCGTAGCATTTTCGCCGTTCCATGAGTTGTCTGCAAACGATTCCTGCGGTGTGTTTTCCTTTGAGAAGTTGCCCTGATAACCTGTCTGCAGTTTCAGTTTTGGCGTAAAGGCATTCTCGTAGTCGACCTTAACCTGCCACGAATGGTTGTTGATGTGCATGGGTCGGTACTGATAGCTGTAAGCCTTTGTGTTGTCTGCCATTATCGTTGTCGAGTCGCGATAGTAGCTGTCGTTGTCCGACTTCCACTGATTGTAGTCCACCTGCATGTCGATGAAGTGTGTGCTGCTGAACTCATGACGGTATCCCAGTTCGCCATGATACATGTGCATGGCTCCTCCAGACTTTGTGCGTCGGTACATCTGCATGTAGTCTTCGTTGTCGGCGATGTTTCCGTAGTTGTAAAGTGTTGAGCTCCAGTCGTTTCTTTTGCCGTGCATCATCATTCCCGACAGTGTGAAGTCGTCCTTGCTTGTGGCGTGCCATGTTATTCCTGCGCGTGTGAACAGGTTGTTGCCGATGTCTCGGCTGTTGGCATTATAGCGCTGATACTGCTGTGTCGCGTATGTCTGTTGGTTGCTTATTGCTCCTCCCTTGCCTTCGCGGTGTCGGTAGCCGATATTCAAATATGTATCTATTTTCGAGCTGTTGTAGTTTATGTTGCCGCTGACGTTAGCTCCGCCGCGTGTGTCTGCTCCTGTCTGTATTGAGCCGTAGTAGCCAGCCTTGCGGTCTTTCTTCAGTACGATATTGATGATTCCCGCAGATCCTTCTGCCGAAAATTTAGCCGAAGGGTTGTCGATGACCTCTATGCGGTCGATGCTTTCTGCAGGCAGTTGCTGCAAAATCTGTGCTCGGTTGTCGCTTGTCAGTCCGCTTGCCTTGCCGTTTATCCATACCTCCACGCTGCTGTTGCCTCTCAGCGATATGTTTCCGTCGTTGTCGACCTCTACTGACGGTATGTTTTCGAGCACGTCGGATGCTGCTCCGCCGGCGTTGGCGATGTCCTGACTGACGTCGAACGACTTGCGGTCTACTTCCAGTTTGACGCTTGAGCGCTGTCCCTTGACGGTTACTTCGCTAAGCTGCTTTACGTCTTCCGACAGGTATATGGTGGAATAGTTGTGCGTGTTTTTTTCGCTGCTGATGCTGAATTCGCGTTTCACTTCCTTGTATCCGAAGTATGAAATCACCAGCTGATAGTTGCCGTCGGCAATGTCGCTGACGCTGAATGCGCCATCTTCGTCGGTGATGGCACCTTTCAGGAATTTGCCGTCGGCGCTTGTGTTTACGACGACGTTGACGTATGGCATCGGCTCATCTGTTGCCTTATCGAGAATCTTGCCTTTTACGACACCCTGCGCCATTGCCAACAGTGGCAGCATGAGTGTGCAGAACAGTATTGAAAACTTCTTTGTCATAATAGTTTTGTTAATTACAGTTTTTGTGTATTATAATATAAATAGTTTGCAAAAGTAAGTAAAATCGTTGTAAAACAATAGATTTGTACACAATCATTAACGATTATTTGCTATTGTCTTGTTTGTTTAACAACAGTTTTTGAGCGATGTTTTTGCCACTGAATTGCAAATATCGGCGGTTTTGTTGCCTAATGTTTTCGTGTTATGAATATAGTTTCTACTTTTGCAGTGTCGGATGCCGACAAAGTGAAACATAAATATCAACAACTATGATTACAACAGAAATACTCCATTTGGTCAACGAAATGTCGCCCTATCTGCTGCTGGGCTTCTTCATAGCGGGTCTGATGCACGCCTTCATACCCGGAAGTCTGTATTCCAAATACCTGTCGAAACGCTCGTTCCGGTCGGTACTTAACGCTGCACTGCTTGGCATTCCGCTGCCGTTGTGCTCGTGCGGAGTAATTCCCACAGCCATGTCGCTGCGCAATGAAGGTGCATCGAAGAGTGCGGTGGTGTCGTTTCTCATCGCCACGCCGCAGACGGGTGTCGACTCGATAGTGGCAACCTACTCGCTCATGGGGCTGCCGTTTGCCATCATCCGCCCGATAACGGCACTCATAACGGCTCTGTTCGGGGGACAGCTTGTCAATTTCTTCGACAAGGATGAGGCTGAGCCGCAGCATGAGGAGCACGGCTGTTGCCACCAAGAATCTGAAAAACAGCATGGTGAAGACCACTGCTGTTGCTGTCAAGATGAGGCTGAAGAAGACCATTGCTGCTGTCATCATGACGAAAATCACAGCCATGAGGAAGCGGGCAGCTGCCATTGCCACCACGACGACAGCAGCGATGCAAAAGGCTTCTGGCAGAAGATGGTGGTAGCGCTGCGCTATGCCTTCGTCGATATGGTCGACGACATAGGCAAGTGGCTTGTCGTGGGCATCGTAATAGCAGCCCTCATCACGGTCTTCGTTCCCGATGGCTGGTTTGAAGTGTTCAAGGACAACTCGCTGTTGTCTATGGCTCTCGTGCTGCTCATAAGCATTCCTATGTATGTATGTGCCACAGGCAGCATTCCGATAGCCGTAGCCCTGATGATGAAAGGCTTGACGCCAGGTGCCGGTCTGGTGCTGCTCATGGCAGGTCCGGCAGCCAACATGGCTTCAATACTCATCATTCGCCATCGTCTGGGCTGGCGTACGCTCGCAGCCTATATAGCTGCCATCGTCGGCGGTGCCGTCGCTTCTGGACTGATAATAGACCATCTGCTGCCGCGTGAGTGGTTCTTGTCGTCGCTCGAACAGCTGACTTGCTGCGAGGGCAGCGGCACCGTGTTTGAGTGGATTTGTACTGGCGTGCTCGTGGCGCTGCTGCTATATGCTGCATACAACCGCATCGTAAGGAAGAAACCGCACGACTGCCACTGTTGCGAACACTGACAACAATAAAACGGGGATTGCGCCGTTATTATAATATGGACAACAAATCGCTGACATATACTGACGAGCAGATGCTTGTAAATGCAGGTGTGCGCGTTACGGCTGTGCGCCTGCTGGTATGGCGTACGATACGCCACGAGCTGACAGATGCCTTCAGCATAACCGACCTTGAGGCTCTGCTGCCCACCGTAGACCGCTCGACGATGTTCAGAACCATACACACGCTGACTGAGGCTGAGCTGCTGCACGAGATTGACGACGGCTCGGGCATGCAGAAATACTGCGTGTGCCACTGCGATGACCATCAGCACCGGCGCGGACATGTGCACCTGACGTGTACGAAATGCCACCGCACATTCTGCCTTACCGACGTCGAAATTCCGCCTGTGGCACTGCCTGCAGGCTTCGACGTGCAGCATACCGAATATGTCGTGAAGGGACTTTGCAAGGATTGCAAGGTTTAGCCGAATCCCTACAAAAACCGTGCCAAACTCAACGGATTTTTCTTTCGGACTGAAAAAGTATGAAAATTTTTGACAGAGAAAAACTCTCCAAATAGAATAAATATAGCCCCTAAAAGTGCAAATATTTGTTAATTCCGAGACCAGATACAACTGTTAAAATTGTCAAAGAGTACCTTTGACACGTCTATTTCGCCTTTTTTGCACTGCCGAACACAGTGTGCGACACCCCCAAACACTATGTCTGATACCCTCAAACAGTGTGTTTGACAATGTCAAACATACTCTTTGACTTTTTTAACATATACTTTTCTTGCGTATAAGGCTTGTGTTTGTATATAACGGACTGATTGTCAGTGAATTACAAATGTATGCGAATTTTGGGCGTATTTTGCCCCTCAGATTTCAGAAGCGGCTTTCTCGGGCATTCTCGCGACAGTAAATGAGGCAAAATTGATTATATGTTTTCTCGCCACAAAGTGCTTCTGGCGCACAAAACCGTGCCGACTGCAGCGATAATCGTGGGCAGCAGAAAGACATTGCAGACGCGTCCGACATGGAGCAGAGTATATATATAATAGGTATAAGAACGAATAATGGAAATAAAAATGAGGCAAAAATAGTTATAACTCAGAAAAAATGATTACCTTTGCAGAAACTTTTGAAAATGTGAAAAGTTGAGGCTCGCGACAAAGCAACAAAGGTTCCATAGTTCAATGGATAGAACAAGTCTCTCCTAAAGATTAGATCCGAGTTCGATTCTCGGTGGAACCGCATCCTTAAAACTTAAAAACTACAAATTTCAATAACATACAAATACTATGATAGGTGCTATAATAGGCGACATAGTAGGCTCTCGCTTCGAGTTTACTCATGCACCGGAAAAAGGTTTCAATCTCTTTACTGACGAATGCAGTTATACCGACGACACGATATGCACCATCGCGGTGGCAGACGCAATACTGCATGGCAAGGACTACAAGACAGCCCTGCTGGAGTGGTGCCGGCGCTATCCGGATCCTATGGGAGGCTATGGCAACAGGTTCTACAGCTGGATTAACGCTGCAGACCCACAGCCAAACAACTCGTGCGGCAACGGCTCGGCAATGAGAGTGAGCCCTGTCGGATGGTTTTTCGACGACATATCGAAGATAGAGGAAGAGGCAAGGCGCTCGGCAGAAGTGAGCCACAACCATCCCGAAGGCGTAAAAGGGGCGCAGTGTGTGGCTGACGTAATCTACTGGCTGAGAACGCAGCAGATAACGAAATATGAACTGGAACAGGCTGTCGAAAAGCGTTTCGGATATGAGATAATGCCGCTCAAGGATGTGTATAAGATTGGCAGTGAGGGACATTTCGACGCAACGTGCCAGGAAACGGTGCCTATGGCGCTGCGGTGCTTTATAGATTCCAATGACTTTGAGGATGCCATACGCAAGGCGATACGTGCCAACGGCGACACCGACACTAAGGCTGACATAACGGGAGCAATGGCAGAGGCATACTACGATATACCGGACGAGATAATAGACAAGGCTCTGTCGTATCTGCCGGAGGAGATGATAGACATCATAGTCGAGTTCTACGGAACGATGGAAAACAAGGTGAAATAGACTATTCTGCCGCGCAGGAACATGTAGGCAGGCGATGTCGAGACATAACACAATAATGAAAGTGGCTGCTCAATCAGATGATTTTGCAGCCACTTTGCTATTTAAAAGAGTATGAACGTGCTGATTACTTTTCTTCAGCAGTATCTTCTTCTGTTATCTTGTTGCCCAGTGTGCGGTATGCAATAGGAGCAGCAATGAAGAGAGAAGACAGTGTACCGAAGATGACACCGAGTATCATTGCAAACGAGAAGCTGCGGATGCTTTCTCCACCGAAGAAGAAGATACACAGCAGCACGATGAGCGTAGACACTGAGGTGTTGATGGTACGTGCCAAAGTCTGGTTCAGTGAATCGTTGAACAGTGTCTGACGGTCACGCTTGCGGAACAGTTTCAGGTTCTCACGGATACGGTCGAACACCACCACCTTGTCGTTGATAGAGTAACCAATAACGGTAAGGATGGCACCGATGAACGTCTGGTCGATTTCGAGTGAGAATGGAACGATTCCCCAAAGTATAGAGTAGAAACCTATTACGATAAGCGTGTCGAATGCCAGAGCAACGATTGAGCCAACAGAGAAGGCAACATTGCGGAAGCGCAGCAGGATGTAAAGGAAGATTGCTATCAGTGCTACGATGACAGAAATGATTGCCTTGTGGGTTACGTCTTTAGCGATAGAAGGACCAACCTTTGTAGAACTGATAATAGAACCACCGTTGCGTACGTCAGGATCCTTGAATGTCTTGAGGTCTTTCTGGGTTACCAGATTTGCTTTCGACAGTGCGTTGAAGAGTTTTTCCTCAGCCTCGTCGTCAACAGTCAGACTGTTAGACTCTATCTTGTAGTTGGTAGATATACGTATAGTCTTGCCGTCAGTACCGAGAGCAAGGGCGCTTGCCGTGTAGCCTTCAAACTCTGAGCGGAGTGCCGAGTTGACTTCCTCTGGCTGAACGGATTTCTCAAACTTGACAACATAGTTGCGGCCACCAGTGAAGTCGATGCTGCGGCTCAAGCCTCTTACGAAGAATGAGCAGATGAATATGATGGCAGCAATGCCCCAGATGATTCTTGCCTTGCGATATAAAGACATGAAGTTGACCTTTGTATTCTGCATCATGTTCTTTGATATGCCTGTGTAGAACTTCAGGTTTGTCCACTTGTCTTTGTTCAAACGGTTTTCATATACTATACGTGTCAGGAATACGGCTGTGAAGAATGAACAGCAGATACCGATGATCAGCGTAACGGCGAAACCGCGAACAGGACCCGTACCGATGACGGCAAGGATGACGCCTGTTATGATAGACGTGAGGTTTGAGTCGAAGATAGCAGAGAAAGCATTGCTGTAGCCGGCTTTCAGAGCCTGCTTGACATTCTTTCCTGCACGCATCTCCTCGCGTGTACGTTCATATATAAGTACGTTGGCATCGACAGCCATACCCAATGCAAGCACGATACCGGCAATACCAGGCATCGTAAGCGCTGACTGGAACGAAGCCATGATACCGAACGTGAAGAAGAGGTTAAGCAACAGAGCCATGTTGGCTACCATACCAGGAATGAAGTTATACATCATTACCATGTATATCATCAGGATGATGAAGGCAAAGATGAACGAAATGATACCCTGCTTGATAGACTGTGCACCAAGAGACGGACCTACTACCTCTTCCTGAACAATGCGTACAGGAGCCTTCATACGTCCAGACTTCAGTGTGTTTGCCAAGTCTTTCGTATCTTCAACAGTGAAACTACCTGAAATTTCAGAGTTTCCACCAGTGATTTCGTTGTGAGGTGCAGGTGCGCAGTAAACCAGTCCGTCGAGTACGATAGCGATAGGTTTGCCTACGTTTGCACGTGTAAGCGCAGCCCAGCGGCGTGCACCGTCGTCGTTCATAGACATGCTGACGATTGGCTTGCCTGTGAAATTGTTGAAGTCGTCGCGTGCTGACTCAACAACATCACCCTCCAGAGGAGCTCTGCCGTCGGCTGTCGTTACCTTGAGAGCATAAAGCTCATATATACGCTTGTTGTTCTTGATGAAGTCTGTAGGCTTTGCACCCCACAGCAATTTGAGGTCTGCTGGCAAAATCTGCTTTGCTGCATCGCTCTTCAGCATCTTGTTGATGTCTGCTGTATCACGTACGTTAGCCAGACCGACAATGCAGCCTGAAAGATAGCGGCTGTCAAGTCTTGAGAACAGCGGATTCATCTTCTTAGTCTCTTCCAGCTGGGCTTTAGTAGCTTTATCGTCAGAGCCCTTCTTGTTGAGTGAAAGTGAAGCCTTTGTCGAGTCTTCCTTTGCTTCTGTACTCTCGTCAGCATTGGCAGTACTGTCGTTGCTGTCAGTGTTGCCGGCAAGACGTGTGTTTATCTGTGCAAGGTAACTTGCCACTTCCTGAGCGTTGTAAGTCTCCCAGAATTCGAGGTTCGCGCTACCCTGCAGCAGCTTACGCATACGTTCAGGGTCTTTCACACCAGGCATCTCAACCATGATGCGTCCCTGCTGCTGACCTTCGAGCATCTGTATGTTAGGCTGAACAACGCCGAACTGGTCGATACGGTTGGTAATGACGTTCTTTGCATCGGCAACAGACTCGCTGACACGCTCGCGAAGGATTTTCTCCACTTCGTCATCTGTGCTGTTTGTTTTCACGTCAGGCAACTGCTGTGTTGCGAAAATCTCAGCCAGACGGTGTCCGGGAGCATTGCGCTGATAAGCCTTGATAAACAATGAGATGAAATCACTCTGTGTCTGCTCCTCTTCTGCACGGGCTTCCTTCATGGATTTAAGGAAAGCTGCATCGTTCTTGTGTCCGGAAAGGTTTTCTACCAGATCTGGAACAGAAACTTCGAGGATGACGTTCATACCGCCTTTAAGGTCAAGACCGAGACCAACTTGTGTCTCCAAGCATTTCTGGTAAGAATAGAGACCGAGATATTTTACAGAATCTTTGTAATCCTGCTGTGCTATCGGATCTTTGATTTTTGCTGCTTGGCTGTCAAAATAAGATGTGGCAACCGAAAAAGACAAATAGAAAATGCTTGCCAACGTCAGTAAGACGGCAGTAAAAAGTACAATTCCTTTGTTTTGCATTTTTGTTTTATGTTTTTGTTATGTTTATATTTCGACTATTAAATACAATATAGCGTGCAAAGATAACTATTTTTCTTAAAATACGAAAAAAAAGTGTTGCTTTTTAAGGTTTTGACTGTTTTTTCAGCTTGCATAATATAGGGAAATGGTCGGAAAAAGGTATTTTTGAGTCAACTTTACATTCGTACGGACGGAAATTCTTTGTACACATAATGTTGTCTATGCGCACGTTTATGCCGCCATGTTTGTATGAAAATCCTAAACCGGAAGCACTCTCGCGGTAGCAGTCGGTAAGGCGTCTGTTCAGCTGCCAGTGGGTGTATGAGTTTGGATTATCATTGAAATCGCCGCAGACAATGATGCTTTTTATCTTAGAATTGTCGATGAATTTTGCGACAGAATCAACCTGCCTGCTCCTTGTCTTGTTTGCCTCGATGAGCTTGGATATCAGCAGTTTGGCGTCGGCTTTTATGCTGTCTTTGGACATGCCGCCTCTGATAATCTGTCGTATGTCATTCTTTTCTTTTCTCGATATGCGGTTTGACTCAAAGTGATTGTTTATAACCATGACGCTGTCGCCGTCTATGTTGAGATAGTAGGCTACGCTTTGGTTTGACGTTGACTCGTAAAGTATTTTTTCGTGTCCTAAGATTGGATATTTGCTGAACAATATAAGAGTGTTGAAACTTTTGCTTTTCTTGACAGAATCTGTATAGTAGTTTTTCTTACTCATTTCCCGTTTCAGCATGTCGTATATGTCTGGTTCCGTCTGTGCTTCCTGCAGGCAGATGATGTCGGCGTCCGATTGCAGCATGTATTGCAGTATCTCGTTGTTCTTATCGTAATAATTGTCGCATAGAGCGAACATCATTACGTTGTAGCTTAGCACTTTTATTGTCTTTTCAGTAGTCTCATGCTTGATGTTGATAGGGAAGTAGCTGCGTATCGGCGAGTAGCAGAGAAGCAGTCCGACTATGGATATTATAGTGTATTTGGGCTTTATCAATAGCCAAAACAGCATAAACGCAACGACTGAGAATATGAATATAGGCAGAGTCAAGCCTGCTACGGAGAGTAATGGGAAACTGTTTGGGTTCAAGTGGTCGCTGTAACCTGCGACAAACATAATGCATACGAAAATGATGTTTATTCCCGCCAAGAGATAAACTATCCTGTTCCCGATGTTAAGCAGATGCTTCAGTTTCATTGCTTGTTTGTCAGTTCAGTTTGCTTTGGTCAAACAGACGTTTCTTTTCCTCGTCCGTTAGCGAGTCGTATCCGCTTTTTCTTATTTTGTCGAGTATGCGGTCTATTTCGTCTTCCTTGCGTTTCTTGTTGGTGTTGTAGCCCCAGTCTGTTTGTGGACGCTCGTTTTCTTCTTCTCGTATAGGTGGCTCTGGCTTCCTGTTTGTCTGCCTGTTCCATTTTGTTTGCATGTTGTCGAAGAATTGTCGTCCTACGCTTCTGCCGTATCGTGCATCAAGCTCGGGATGGCGCTGCCAGTATCTGATGAGGAAAAATCCAAACAACATTCCGCCGAGATGTGCAAAGTGAGCCACGCCGCTGTTGCTTGTTCCCAGTGCTGACATAAGCTCTATGACGACGTATATCATCACAAACCATTTTGCTTTTATAGGTACGGGCAGTGGGAATATGAATATCCGTTCTTCTGGGAATATCATTCCGAAGGCGAGCAATATGCCGTAGATGGCTCCGGATGCACCCACCGTCGTCATGCTGTTAAGCATGTTGGCTTCGTCTGTAGACAGGTTGAAGAAATGGCTAAGTGGAAATTTGTCAGCATTCATCGCGTATATCTCGATAAACTGTGCTATTTCCTGTATCAGTCCGGCACCAATGCCGCACACCATATAATATATAATGAATCGCTTCGGGCCCCAGACGCGCTCTATGACACATCCGAACATCCACAGTGCGAACATGTTGAAAAACAAGTGATCCCATCCTCCGTGCATGAACATGTATGTTACCGGTTGGTAAAAATTGAAGTTGGAAGCAAGAAATATGTGCAGTCCGAACATGTCGTTGAGATCAATCCCTTGTCTTCTTAATACCAGATACGCAATGAATGCGATAATATTGATAATGAGAAGGTTTTTCGTTATTGTTGGTATATTGCGCATTTTGGTTGTTTTTTATTTGTTTGTATTTGTGCTGCAAAAGTACGAAAAATATCTGTCGATTACTATAAAAATGACAGTTTCGATAATTTTTTTTTGTCTTTTTCGTAATTTTTCCCCTATTTTTATTTGTTTTATGAAAAAAAAAAGTATATTTGCGGTGGATTTTATTCGATTATTATATTATTTATCTTTAATAAATTCACAAAATTATGAACAAAACAGAATTAATTGAGAAGATTGCAGCTGGTTCAGGCTTGACAAAGGCTGACTCTAAGAAAGCATTAGATGCTACAGTAAAGGCTATTAAGGAAGCTCTTGTAAAGGGTGATAAGGTAGCTCTTATCGGTTTTGGTACATTTGCAGTGAACAAGCGTCCTGCACGTACAGGTATCAACCCAGCAACAAAGGCTAAGATTAAGATTGCTGCAAAGAAGGTTGCTAAATTTAAGGCAGGTTCTGACTTGAACGACGCACTGAACTAATTATAGCAGTAGAATTGAATAGAGAAAGGTAAATAGCCAAACAGCTATTTACCTTTTCTTTTTGTATATTTTCTTGTAGTTTTTCAGTTTCTTGGTATATTTGTGTGCCGTCTTTTCTCCTATTTCAATCATAGCTTTTATGTCGCGCGGGTGGAAGTTGGCTACGTTGTAGTCTCCAAGCGGCGGGTTTATGTATATGTCGGCATCAGCACAGTTGTCGTTATATTTGCGCCAGTCTGGCCGTGATACGACCCAGTCGATGATGCCTCCAATGCCGTATTCCTTCTTCAGCGAGAATTTCTTTGTCTTGTGTTTCTCTTGTTGCAGGTCGATTGCAATGACGATATCGGCACCCATGTCTCTCACGACATCGACAGGCAGATTGTTCAGCACACCTCCGTCTACCAGCTTCCTGCCGTCAATTCTCACCGAACGCAGTGCTACGGGTATTGCCATCGATGCCCGCATGGCTCTCGAGAGTTTTCCGCTTGACAGTACCACTTCCTCCATGCGCTTTATGTCTACAGCCACGCATCGGTACGGTATGGGCAGTTTGTCGAACGACAGCGAGTCTGATTGGCATACAGCGCTGTCAGACTGGCATATTATAGAGTCGAAAAGTTTTTCTATTTTGTCTTTCTCCACTACCTCGCCTGCAAACAAATCTATCCATTCCTGCTTCAGAAATAGCTCTTCAAGCTGGTCGGCGCGATAGCCTAAGGCATACAGTCCGCCTACGATAGAGCCTATGCTGGTGCCTGCTATGTAGTCGATTGGTATTCCGGCTTTCTCTATTACTTTCAGTGCGCCTATGTGTGCGGCTCCCTTTGCGCCTCCTCCGCCGAGCACGAGTCCCACTTTCGGACGTGCGTTGCCGTTCAGTGCAAACGGCAGCAGTAATACCGACATCAGTATTGCCAGTATTTTGTTTCTTCCACGTTTCATAAACTCTTCTGACTTTGCCTTCATAATATCTGTGATTGCATGTTGAAATATGGTGCAAATATACAACTTTTTTGCGACAACAGTCCAATTAATGCAGAAAATCTTGTGCTGTCTTGTCGGACAGAAGACTCTCTGCATGTTTTAAAAAGAAGAAAAGGATAGACAAGTGTGCCTATCCTTTTCTTTATATTAATGTATTATATATGAATACTATTCCTTAATGCACTTGGCTATGGCTGCTCCGTCGGTTGTCGTTGCACGCACAATATACATTCCTGCGTGCCATGCCGACGTGTCGAACTTGCATGTGCTGCTGCCTGCCATGCGCTGGCGTGCTATCCTGTTGCCTGTTGCGTCGTAAACTTCCACGCTCAGGCAGCCGTCAGGACAGTTTACTGTCATCATGTCTTTCACTGGTGCTTCCTCTATGTGCAGTGTCAGTTTGTTGCCGGCAGCTACAATAGCCGTTTCGCCAGAGTTGTTCTGAATTACCCTGAACTCCACCTTGTCGGCTCCGTCGCTGAATGTCAGTACAGCTTCTCTGCTTTCCAGTCCTTCGGGCAGGGCGTCGTATTCTATTTTCAGTGTGTCGAGTGTCAGTCCGTTAGGCTCGCTTATGACGCGGCACCAGTCGGCGTTGCTTGTTATTTCCTCACGTCCGAGATATGAGAAGAATGCCTGTTCTGCTATGCCGGCTTCCTTTCCTACGGTCATGTAGTCTGGTCCGACAACCAGAGTGCCTTCCTCATTTTCCACGATAGGCGACATTACGGAGTGTGCTATGTCTGCATAAACGAAGAATGAAGCCTGTCCGCCAGGTGCAGCCTCGAAGTATCCCGTCAGTGGGCGCCATGCGTTGTTGTAGCGCATGTAAGCCGTGTTGTCGTGGTCGCGCATCTGTGTCATGGCGAAAGACACTTCAAATGTTTCGTTTTTCTCGGTAAATCCGTCGATGGTTATGAAGAATTCGTCGTTCAGAACGTGTGGCTCGGTAAACTCAACCGTTACAAATCCCTTGTTGGTATTTATGGCGTAGCCTATTTCCGGAATAGTCCAGAAGTCGCTGTCGATAACCTTTCCCGGCACGCCGTTGTCGCTTTCGCAGAGCTGGAAGGCTATCGGCATGGTCTGTTCGTAGATTTCCTCAGCCTGAGCCTTGTTGAAGTAGACGTATGCGCCGTATATTTTTATTGGTCTCGATGGCTTCGAGAACTTCTCGGCATATCCGCTTATAGGCGAGTTCTTAGGCATTGCGCCAGGGAAAGTAGCCTCGCCCATGTCGTAGTTTGTGGCTATGTCGCCAGCGATGATGTTGTTCACCAGTCCGCTGTACTTGGCTATTATGCTGTCGGTGCAGTATGTAGTGCCTGAGTCGTTGCTTACGGTCAGTACGGCATACAGTTTCTTGTTCAGTACGTTGTATGCTATTTCCGGGTCGAGTTCGTGGCTGTATTCTATGTCGAAGAGCGACTCGCCTGTTGTCTCAAACGCCCATGTCCATTCGTCCGGGTAGCCTGTTGATGCGTCGTGATACTGTACCGGCACCATCGGTGCAACCATTTTCAGGTTTGTGCTGTTGTCGCGGAACGATGCAGGTGTTATCATTCGTGCCACAGGCACCTGTCCTTCGATGTGTACGAAAGCCTTTTTCGTTATTTCGTCGGTAGCACCGTTCGCGTCGGTAACCTTCAGAGTTATGTCGTAGTCGCCCGACTTGGTGTAGACAACTGTCGGGTTCTGCTCTGTCGACGTTTCCGTTTCAGCACCCTCGAAGGTCCATTCCCATGCCGTAGGGTTGCCGTCAGACAGGTCTACCAGCTGTATTTCCTCGCCCGTAATGGCATCCACGTGGTCGATGGTCTCTACCGCAGTGATGCTCAGTCCGTCGAGATAGAAGTCGCCCATGTAGCCGCCCACCTTGAAACTGTCGTTTGTTCCAGGTCCGTAGGTGAAGCGTATCTTCACGTCCTTGCCTGTGAATGCGCTGAGGTCGCCGTCTATCTTTTCCCAGTGCTTGCCGCTTTCGGTTATCTGGGTGCTGTTCCATATCTCGGCAGATGTCTCGAAGTTGTCGTCAGAAACGCTTACGGTCATCACAACATACTCATTCCAGTTCTTGTTGCACAGCAGGTAGCAGTGGAACTGTCCGTTAGCCGGAACGTTCATGGCAGGTGTCGTTGCCGTTCCTATGGTGCGCTTGAACGTCTGGTAAGGTCCGTCGATGTGCAGCGACTGTACGTCGTTTTCGTCAATAGCGCTGAACTGATAGTTTTCAGGCGACTGCTCCAGAGTGAACGTGATGGCATTTCCCTCGCCATAGTTGAACTCCCATGCAGGCATGCCTGCGTCGAAACCCTCGCTCCAGACAGTCTTTTGGGCGCCGGAGCCCTGTATGCTGAAGTCGGCTATCAGTCCGCCCTCAGCATGTCGCATAGCCCTTTGCATCATTTGCTTTGTTGGCTTCGACTGCTTGAAGTTGACGTCGGCAGGCTTTTCGGTTGTCGTACGTTTTACCTTAATAATCTTTACAGGATTGTCAGTAGCCCATGCTATCAAGGCTACGGCTGCTAACAAAAGTGTAGTAATTCTTGCTTTTTTCATAATGAGTTTTGATATTATTATTATAGTTTTCTTAGACTTAATGAAAATAGTAGACCGCAAAGATATACAATTCTCGGCAAATAGTCAAATAAAATGCTATCAAAATTTTTCTTGATTGTACTAAATCGGGAAACAATGGATAGTAGTTTGTGGATGTAATGCTAATCAATTTTGGCTCGTTTAGTGTCGCGAGAGTGCCCGCGAAAGCCGTTTTGAAAATCAGAGGGGCAAAATATGCCCAAAAATCGCATGTGTCTGTAATTGTCTGGCAATCAAGATGATAGTGCAAAGAGTAAGCCTTTTGCGCGTGAATTGTATATGTTAAAATTGTCAAAGAGTATGTTTGAGATTGTCAAACACACTGTTTGAGGAGGTCAGACATAGTGTTTGGGGGTGTCGTATGCTGTGTTCGGCAGGGCAAAAATGATGAAATAGACGTGTCAAAGAGGCTCTTTGACAATTTTAACAGTTGTAACCGGTCTTGGAATTAACAGATTTTTGCAGTTTCAGGGGTTATAAAAATTCTATTTGAACGATTTTTCTCTGTCAAAATTTTTCATCATTTTTCTGCTCGAAAGATAATTCTGACGAGTTTGGCACGGTTTTTGCTGTGCGCGGAATAATACGGTCGGAAAATCAGCAGGCATGTCGTGTATGGAAATATGTGTGTTGGCAGGGGCGCTGCATGGCATTGCCGGCTATGAATGTCTGTGCCTTAGGAAGTTAAGACATTCGTCGATGACGGGCATGCGTAGCATTCGCAGCAGTGCCAGATAGAGCGATGCTCCAAGCATAATTCTTGCTATGAGTCGCACTATCATGCTGTCTGCCTGCGCCGTCAGCATGTAGGCGGCAGCCATCGATGCGGCTGCGATAAGCATGTAGGGCAGCGTTTCGGCAATCACGTGTCGCCACCTGAGGTCGGACAGCCTGCCTGCGAAGTGCTGCCACAGGGCAAGCCACGCCACGTTGAGCACCGTGTAAGCCACAATCATAGCCATGATGCCGCGTCGGCTGAAGGCAAGCACGATGGCTATCTGCAGCACCACCTGCATGATGTTGAGCCACATGTAGATGTCGCTGCGCCTGCAACTGATGATGAAGTTCTGGTAAATCTTGTAGAAAGGCATGAACGCTCCGCCCAAGCAAAGCACTTGCAGCAGCGGAACAGCAGGCTGCCACTTTGCCGTCAGCAGCACCACGATGAACTCGTCGGCGACGATGGCAAGTCCGAAGAGTGCCGGGAAGGCTGCAAAAGCCGTGAAACGCAGCATCTGACGCATGACCCTCAGCTGCCTGTCGTGCTCCTCGCTCACCTGCACCATCACCGGCTGTGCTATCTGCGCCACCGAGTCGGCAACAAACTGATAGCCCATAGTGTTCCACTTGAATGCCTGTGTGAAATATCCTACGGTACGCACGGGGAACAGCCTGCCGAAGATGACCGTCAGGAAATGCTGGCTGATGGTGTTGACAACCGTCGGGATGAGTATCTTGTTGCTGAAGCGGAACATGCGCCTGACAGGCTCGAAGTCGAACGACAGGGTAGGGTGCCACTGCGTATAGTAGAATCTGCCGATGTTGTAGACAAGGTTGAAGATGACTTGCTGCCATGCCAGGCTCCAGTAGGAGTAGCCCTTCATGGCAAGCACTATGCCCACACCGCCCGAAATGAGCAGCGAGACCACCATGACGACAGCCCTCTCGCGCACCATCAGCTTGCGAAACATCCACGCGCCGTGCGCTATGCCGAGCGAGGAGAATATGAACGAGATGAAGACGAAGCGCGCAAGCCACGTCAGTTGTGGCTGATGATAGTAGGCAGCAATGAGCGGTGCCGAGAAAAAGAGTATGGCATAGATTATCAGACTCAGCGACAGGCAGAACCAGAATACCGAATTGAAATCGCGGTGGGTGGGATTCTTCTCGTTGGCAAGTGCCGTGAAAAAACCGCTCTCCTGCAAGTTGTTGGCGAGAACGGTGAATATCGTAATCATACCCACCAAGCCTATGTCGGCAGGCGACAGCAGACGACCGAAGATTATGCCGAAAACGACATTCAGCAACTGTGTGGCTCCGCTTGTCAGCGCGCCCCACAGCAAACCTTTCGCAGCCTTGTCCTTGAGTGATTTTGCCATCTGCAACTGTCTTATTTTATGCAAAAGTATAAATCTTTTGCCGATAATCAAAAGAAAATACTTATTTTTGCAATGTTTTAGTGTCAATAAGCGACACAACGAGACATAGACCGGAAAATATTCATGCAATGACAGACAACAGGGTTTTCAATACAGGCGAGACTCAGCAGCAGCTGCGCGAGAAGTACAATCCCGACGGCTCGCCGCTGAGAAAGGCACAGATGAGAATGCTCGACATGCTCGACTACATCGACACGGTGTGCCGCGAACAGGACATAGCCTACCGACTCGACAGCGGAAACGTGATTGGTGCCGTCAGACATGGTGGCTTCATACCGTGGGACGACGATATAGACATAGCGCTGTCGATGAGCGAATACAAGCGGCTGTGCCGCTACCTGCACGACAATCCGCACCCGCAGTATGCCATACAGTCGCCGAAAACCGACCGCAACTACCTATATCCGTGGAACAAACTGCGCGACACGAGAACGGAATATGTCATGGACTATCCTCCCGGAAGCAAGGATGCAAAGGTGTTTGAACAGCAGAGGTTTAAGGGATTGCAGATAGATATCTTCCCCTTTGAGGACCGCATGCTTCCGCGATTGCAGCGACTTGCAGGCAAAATGGCTTGCGTAGCGATATTCGACATAGGCAAGAGCCATGCCCGACTGGCGCGCATGCTGTTCAAGTTCAATATGAATGTAGCCTTCCCGCTGTTCCGTCTGATGGGAAAGATGTTCGGAAAGAGCAGCCGCGTGATGCATGCTTACGGCACATGGTTCTACAAACAGTATGACAGGCAGACGATAGTGCCATACACGGAAGTGCAGTTTGAAAACCGGCGATATCCTGCACCTGCTGACAGCAAGGCTTTCTGCCGCACCGTCTATGGACACTTCGAGGAACTGCCACCGCAAGAAAAGCGCGAATGGCACGCTAAAGACATAATATTCAGATAGAAAAACAATAACCGTATGGGATTTACTCCCAATAAAGACATTAAAAGAAATGCCCCCGAAAGTTTAAAGCATGGCTTTCGGGGGCAATTATTATCGGTCAGCCTATTGCTTATTTAACAATAAACTTCTTGCCGTTCTTGATGTAGATACCCTTCTGAGTTGCGCTGTTCACGCGTACACCCTGCAGATTGTAGATAGCATCGTTGTTACTGTTTACAGTTACGATACCGTCTTTAATGCCTAAGTATTCGTTGATGTCGAACCAGAAGATGTCAGACTTGTGTGTTTCGCCACCGCCCGTATATATGCTTACAACACCAATCTCGTCCCAGTTTGCACGGTCAGCCTGATTGAAGTAGATAGTGGAACCGCCCCTGTAGATATCATAGTTGTCGGTAAAGTTGTATGGAATTTCAGTCATGTCATCGTCAATGTTAGAGTACTCGCTTGCCAGGAAGTTGATGACATTTATTTTGCCGTCAACAACAGAGTAGAGAAGATATGTCAACTTGGAAGGAAGCATAGGAGCGTCTTCTGTGTCAACCATAGGAATGTTCATGCTTACATAGTCGTAACCTTCGCCGCGACTGTAAGACATGATGACAGGATTAGCAGGAGTGGCAGCCTTTTCGATAATCTTTGTGATAGTAACGTTGCTGTACTCGTCCATCTCCTCGTCGCCGTTTGTTGTTGAATAAGCGTCAATTGAGAATGTATTTGTCTCTGGATTGTAGTCGAATACGCACTCGTTAAGCGTGATATTGGCAGAGCCAAAGATACTCTGGTACAAGCCAAGATACCAGCCGTGGATTGTCAGTTTGTTGTCTTTCAGCTTGCCCACAATCCAAGATTCCGGCATGTAGAAGCTCAGGCCCTGAATGTAAACTTCGTTGTTGTTGTCTCCGTAGAAACCAACATGTACTTCGCGGGTTTCTTCTTCGTCCAAGTATGTGTCCGTAGCCTTGAAGAAGTAAGGTTCTGTTACGAGGTCAGCCGGAGCCTCAACCATAGTCTTGGCGTAATCCAGGTAGTAGATGTCAATGCGCTGTATGCGTGCCTGGCTTCCTGACTCAGAAGGAACGGTGAAGACAACCTCTTTTTCCATGCCGGTCCACGTACCCTTGTTGCCGTTCAGTTTGTATCTTCCCTTGTCAGCAGTGAGAAGCATATTGTTCTCAAATGCACCTGTCATGGTAAACACAATCTTGTAGATTTCCTTGTTTTCAGAAGTGATAGTCAGTGTATTGTCTGCATGCATGCGAAGAGCTTTGTCGTCTTCGACATACCAAGAACCGTACTTCCCTTCGTTCTTGGCAAGTGTGCCGGTAACGCCTTCGTCGAGAGTGATTGTCGTGACGTATTGCCCGTCTTCATAGCCCTGCTGTTTTGCAACCCAAGATGCATCTGGGTATACGCCGATAGTGGCACCAGCCTGGATAACGTCATAATTGTGAGGTTCATTTTTCTTACCATTAATGTATAAGTCGTTGACAAACTCGAAAGTGTTGAAGTCTGAGTTGTATGTAAGAGTAATGTCAGTAACCTCTGCTGTTTCGTTGTCGATGTAGTTTAAGCCCACAGCATATACAGGAAGATAGCTTTCAGGCTCAACGCCTACATACTGTCCATAAGGAATGGTTACGGTCTGGTCTTCGTTCAATATACCCTTAATCCAGCCCCCCTTAACATAGCTGATGAGGTTCTGGAAATATACGTCATTGCCATCAAAACCAACGTTCACAGTGCCACTTAATTCATTTCCATCGTTGTCGAAGCCATTTAATGCAAGTGCTTCTGTTTCCAAATAGTCAGGAGCAGTAGTTAGCTCCGGACGCTCGCCAATAAGTACGCCTGTGTAGTATGTCAGCATTTCTGCCTGATTGTACTTCTTGCTGCTTTTGTTAACAAGCAATATATCCACTGATTCTCCAGAATGTTTTGCAATGTTGAATGGCATTGTGAACGGAGTTAAACTTCCATTGTTATAACCGCACATGAAATAGTTGGTGCCGTCGATTTCGCCTATGCACTGTATTGGAAATTGTATTTCATTGCCGTTTAAAGTGCCTTTCAACCATGCTTCAGGTGCTGCCGGAATCATGCCCTGTACGTAAACTTCGTTCGTGCCGTTGATGCCAGCTTTAATAGTAGTGTTTATAATTTCGTCATTGACTCTGTCCTTGCAAGTATAAGTCAGATTTATTGTTGCCATGTCTGCAGGAGGTGTAACTGTGGTGTAGTCTTCTGGCGTTGCAAAAGTGATAGACAGATTCTGCCAGAAAGCATAAGACTGTACGCTTTCCTTGCCATCGGCTTCTATCATGATGATATTTTCGTTAGGCAATGTCATGGTTTTTGTATCAGCGTCATAGTCGAATACGATGTCAACAAGGCTTGCTGTTTCTTCCGCATTTAAATCCTGGCCGTTCAGGTATTCTGGACCCTCTTCGTCTTCGCCTACGAACTGACCGTGTTCGAACGTAATGGTGTTGCCGTTGATGATACCCTTTATCCATCCCTCAGGGAAGAAAGATGCAAATCCCTTTACATATATGTCATTGCCGTCGATAACAACTTCAAAGTCAGTATTGGCATGTGATGTGCCCTCTACCCATCCATTGTCGCCGTAGTAATACCACGAACCAGCTTTGTACTCCCATGCTTCAGGCGTAATGCCTGCCGGTGGAGTTACGAGCTCATCGCCCTCTGCCTTGCGGATTTTGTTTTGCTTCGAGGTTTTGGCTGTGCGCTCAATGCCTTGAATCCGGTTGCTGACTGTAGTCGCTTGCTTCGTCAACGTTGCCATTGGATGTTTTTGGCTGCGTTGAGCAAAAGTTAACATAACGACAAGCATCAATAATGATAGAATTGTAATCCTTTTCATAAATGATCCTTTCTTTTAGATTAGAATAATTAAACTTGTTAAATTAATTTTAGTGTTATGTTTTAAGTTTTAGATACAATATTATAGTTTATAACTATTCTTTTGATTTTTCAGCGCAAATATAATATTTTTTATTTTAAGCAGCAAAATTTTTCGTTAATAAAATGTCTTGCCCCAGTTAAAAACCATGTCAATGACTGTTTTGTCGGTGTGCCGTCAGGAAGTTCAACCGTCAGTTCCTGTCTCCATGATTGCGGACGGTTTGTGAGAATGTTGACGATATAGTTTTGCGATGAGGCAAGAGTGGCAGCTATGACATGCCCCAAGTTGCCTCCTCCACAGATGCATACGGTTTTCATAAAGAACGAAGTGCGTTTATCAGACAGTTGTTATCGTGTTCGTCGCGAATTGATATGCGTATAAAGTTGCTGCCGTTGAGTGTTGTCTTATTGTTGCAATCCTTTATCATTATCTGGAACTTGTCGAGCAGTATGCGTGTCAGTTCGTATGCCGTGTATTTGTCTTTTATGCGACAGAAAAAGTAGTTTGCCTGTGTGGGCATAACCTCGAGTAATGGAATCGTCTGCAATTCCTTTTCAAATCGCCGTCGTTCTGCTATAAATTTGTTGCAGGCATCAGTGTAGTCTGACTGATATTTGCCGAAAATCTGCATGTAGAATTCAGCAAACGAGTTGATGTTCCATATCGAAACATCTTTCTTTATGTAGTTTATAAGTGGCACGTCGGCTGTTGCCAGAATACCCAGTCGTAAGCCTGGAACACCATACGATTTTGAGATACTTTTCACAACAACAAGGTTTCTGTTGTTTTCGAGAATGTCGTCTTCCAGCAGTGAGTTCTCTGTAAAGTTGTCGCTGAAGTCAACAAATGATTCATCCACGACAAGTCGTATGTTTCGTTCTTCGCACCATTGTGCCAGTTTCAGTACGTCTGGCTTTGGAATAAAGTTACCCGTAGGGTTGTCTGGGTTTATGACGAGCAGTGTATCAATGTCTTTGCCTTCATAGAAATCAATCAGTTCGTCTGCCGTGTACGACAGGTTTTCGCTTGCGGGGACAAATGCCACGATGCGTTCCTGTTTCAATCTGTTTGGATATTCCTCGAAAGTAGGATATATGATGCCTACTTTTCCTGCTGAATGTTCCATCATTGACTTTATCAGCTCAGCTGCGCCATTGCCCACAACTGTATATTCTTGTGCTATGCCGAAGTATTTTGCAGCCAGCAGTGAGTTGACAAACATGCCCGAAGGATATTCGGTAAGCAGCGTGTCGAAACTGTATCGCAGTTCGTCTTTCATCCTCTGCGGAGGGAAGTACGGGTTTACGAGATAGCAGAAGTCAAGCATCTTAGGAAACCGCCAGTGTCCGCCGAAGCGCATGTTGTATCGGTGCAGCATCTCGTCGTTGTCGGCAAAGATAGTCTCTGCAATGTCTAAGTCTTGCACGTCGTCTATCTCATACCATTTTTCGCTGCCTATTTCGAGTGCTTCGAGGTTGCTCTTGTCAAGCATGGTAACAACTCTCAGCACTTGTTCGTAGTATTCGTTGTTTCCCAACGCCTTGCAGTAGGCGTCGAGAAATGGAACGTATATGTTTTGCGTGAAGTTTTGCGAGAATTTATATATGTTGACCGTCTTGTAGTATTTGTCAACATCTTCATATCTGAACGCCTTTTTTGATACGAAGTTAGTGATGTGGTTGTCATCGTCCAGACACACCATCGTGCCGTCCATCCACGTCTCATATTTGGCTACGAGGGCAATGTTCGGGCGTTTGTCGTTGACAATCATTGGTATCATGCGGTCGGAGAAGATAAGGTCGCTTTCTATGAGCAGCGTCTCGTCTTCTTCCATCTGTTTCCTGACAAGCCACAGCGAATAGATGTTGTTTGTCTTGTCGTATATGGGATTGTCGTAAAATTCTATGTTCAGTTTGCTGTTGGCGTAGTGCGATGTTATATATTGTTTCAGATTGTCGCCTTTATATCCAACGACGATAATAACCCTCGACAAATCTACCTTCGAAAGTTGGCGAAGCAGCCTGTCAATGAGCTTTACTCCGTTGACTTCTACCATGCATTTCGTGTTGTCCTGCGTGTATTTCCCAAGTCGGCGACCCATGCCTGCCGCCAATATAATAGCCTGCATATAATTATATATTAAATTTATATTCGTTGACAAAGGTACAAATTTTCTGCAATAAAATGGTGTAGAATGAAAAAAAAATGTAATTTTGCAGCGAAAAACCACATAACAACTTGTATGAAAAGAATATTACTTAGCACTTTAATGTTTGCAACAGCTCTTTTTGCTGGTGCGCAGGGTAACAATACAGGCATGGGCGATGAGAACGACGATGAGCAGTCGCTGGCGGAAAGAGTATTCAAGCTCGAGAAGAAGAATGATGCTTTCAACGTCTATTTCAACTATGCTGCATCGGGTTATGCACGCGATAATGAAGGCGACTGGAGAACGGGATTTGTCAACCGCGAACTCCGACTCGAGATATTGGGACATATTACCGACAAGCTTTATTATCGTTTACGTCATCAGCTGAACAAGAGCAATGCTGCACGCTCGCAGGATAATTTCGCCAGAGCTACCGACCTTATGTTCGTTGGCTACGACTTTACGCCTAAGTTCAGCGTGCAGGCTGGTAAGCTGTGCCAGACGTGGGGCGGTTTCGAATACGACGAAAATCCTATGTTCATATATCAGTATTCAGACCTTGTAGACAGGATGAGCATATTCAAGGCAGGTGTAAACGTGATAGTAAAGCCTGTGGAATCGCAGGAAATAGTGCTTCAGCTAACCGACGACAGCAACGGAAGGCTTGCCGAAGAATATGGCGAAGATGCTAAGGCGATAGGCAACAATTTCAATACGGCAACGAAACTGAAGGAAGCCAACCATCCGTTTGCATTCATAGTAAACTGGAACGGAAACTTCTTCGACAACAAGTTGCAGACGCGTTGGGCGTGGGGAATACAGAACGAGGCTCACCACAAGTATGCACGAATGGTGATGCTGGGGCAGCAGCTGAACCTGCCGAAGCTCCAGTGGTATGTCGACTACATGTATTCTACAGAAGGTCTCGACAGGCTGCGCATAGCATCCGACGACGCAAAGGGTATCATCGAGACTGCCGGACTCGGAAATGCATATCTCAGCGACGTCCACTATTCTGCGTGGGTAACAAAGCTGAACTGGCAGTTCTGTCCAAAATGGAACCTTATGCTGAAGGGTATGTATGAAACGGCAAACGTGAAGAATGTAGACATACTGAAAGACTACAAGAAGTCTTACGGCTATCTGGCAAGTCTGGAGTATTTTCCTATAAAGCATCAGAACCTCAGAATATTCCTCGCCTACATCGGACGCAAGTTCGACTATTCTGACAAGTGCGGACTGAAGGACTACGACACAAACCGCATTGAGCTGGGCATGATGTACAGAATGAAAGTCTATTAATATATTAATGTATAAATAAAAACTTATGAAAAAACTATTTTTATTTTTGATTCTTGCCGTTGTTTCCGTAACTATGGAAGCGCAGGCACAAAGTGCAAACCGATTAGTTGTTCACAAGGGCGACCAGACAGTTGTTGGATATACTCTCAACGGAGTAGACAGTCTTACGTTTGAGTCGCTCGGAGAAGTAAAGGCTCCGATGACACTCGTGTCTACGGAAAGCAACGGGGCAGTAGTGAATGTTACACGCTCTGCAGACTGCGAAAAATTTTATATGGCTTATGAGCCCGCAAGCAAGTGGGACGGACAGGGCAGCGTAGCCGACAGAGTGAAGACAATAAGCCATACAGAGTATTCTGCAGATGGAGAGAAGACCATAAACAATCTGATTACCGATACCGAATACAATTTCTATACTCTTGCTTTCGACAAGTATGGTATCGAGGGAGAGGCGGAAATGCTGAAGGTAAAATTGGAAAATGCAGGAACAGAGATGTTTACGGTAGAATTGAACAACCTGTCTGCCAACTATGTGGACATAAAGATTACCCCGAAAAATCCTGAAATGTATTACAGTTGGCTACTGCACACCAAGGAACATTATGACCAGATTCTTGCTAAGGAGGGCGATATGAACACATGGGACCTGGCGTGGTGGAACTTCAAGGCTGAGCAAACGGGGCAACCGTGGAGCGACTGTATGCACTCAGACTTGTCGAAGGGCATCACGGATGAGCAGTCTGTATGGATGACGTGGGACAGCGACTACGTAGTAACAGTGTATGGAATAGACTACGATGATGCTTCACCACTCACGGAAACATACGTAACGAGCCTACACACACTGAAACCGACACCGTCTGACAACAAAATCACAGTAGAAATCGGAGACGTTTACTATAACGGAGTGGACGTAAAGGTTACGACGACAAACAACGACCTGTACTTCGTAGGCTCTGAACCGGCATCATACTTTAAATATTTCGCTGACAACGAAGAGATGTTGAAGTCATGGTTCACCGACATACGCGACAACGCAGACCTGCAGCATCGGGGCAATGCAGAATTTAAGAAGACAGTAAAGAAGCCAGACACAGACTACTATCTTATAGTCGTAGGCTACAACGGTGGACCGTCAACGGAACTGCAGCTCATACCGTTCCACACAAAGAAACTCGGCGAATAATACTTACCATTCGCAGAATTCATAGTTCATGGTGAAAGCACATAGGGGCATAGTTCCCTTATGTGCTTTTGTCTTCTTTTGCCTTATGTTTGTCCACTCCGCGCAGAAACAGGTTGAAAGCCTCAAAGCCTATAAGCACGAGAATAGTGGCTGCCGTCGACAGCAGATACATGCCTGACCCGCACGCCAGACCGATGGCTGCAGTAACCCACACGCCGGCGGCAGTGGTAAGGCCGACAACCATGTTCTTCTGAAAAACGATGGAGCCGGCACCGATGAAACCTATGCCGCTGACAACCTGAGCTGCCACGCGAGACACGTCGAGGCGGTGGTTCGCGCTCGTCAGACCACCCTCGAAGCCGTAAACGGAGATTATCATAAACAGGGCAGACCCAAGAGCAACGAGGAAATGAGTGCGGAAGCCAGCTGCTTTCTCGCGGTATTCGCGCTCAAGACCAATGGCACCGCCAAGAATGGCAGCCACCGTAATGCGCAGAATGAAATCGAATGTAGTGTCCATAAAGATTACCTTTTAAGTTTTCTGCAAAAATACGAAATAATTTTCAATTAAACCCAAAAACAACCCACGCTAAATATACAAATCCATCCGCATTCTCCACCCTCTTCAGATTCTCCAGAATATATAGGTCCTCCGGAATATCCAGAATATATAGATTCTCCAGCCCCTCTAACCCCTCTAGTTTCTCTAGATCCTCTAACCTCTCTATTCCCTCTGGATACTATCGGCTATCTACCTCCTTTCGAAAACCAATATTTCCCGTTCCCGTCAAGGTTATCGTTCCCGTCAATATTTCCGTTTCCGTTAACGTTAGTTTTCCCGTTAAGGTTATCGTTCCCGTTAGATTTTCCCTGCAAAAACCGTGCCAAAGTGTTCGCGCCTTCCGTTGCGACCCCGAAAATTATGAAAACTTTTGACAGAGAAAAACTCTCCAAATAGAAATTTTTTACCCTCTGAAACTGCAAAAATCTGTTAATTCCGTACCCAAATACAACTGTTAAAATTGTCAAAGAGTATCTTTGACGCACCTATTTCATGTTTTTAGCCCTGCAAAACACTATGCCCGACACCCACAAACACTATGTCTGACCGCCTCAAACAGTGTGTTTGACAATCTCAAACATACTCTTTGACAATTTTAACACTCCTCTTTCGTCTTCAAAATCGCCACACTTCGCACTATCAACCTGACTCTCAGACAATTACAATAATCTTCAAAATACTGCCATATTTTGCCCATCAGATTTCCGAAACCACTTTCGCCGCCACTCACGCGACAGTAAACGACCCCAAAATTGATTAGCCCTTTTTCTTTAAGACGAAGCGGCAGGGGTAGCCCGTAAGAAATAATTGACAGAAAGTTTCTCCGTATAAATTAAAATATGTATCTTTGCAATGTCATTGGATATACTATGCAAGGTAACCATTTATAAAATGAAAATGATTATGATTTTTAGAAAAAAATATTTAATACCTTTTCTTTTACTCTTTTTTGTAGAACTTTGTAATGCTCAAATCCTAAAAAACATAGATGATTTGGATTTCTATAAAAAAAATATATTATATTGTTTCAACTATCTTTCCAAGACAGATAGTTTGGCATATGTCAACCGCCGAAGGGCAGACAAGGTTCTGTCTTGTTTTTCTGAATATTCAGGAAAAAAACTACTATATGTAGAATACGGTAGTAGGGCAGACAATCCTCACAATCCTTATCCTTGGATTAGAAAGGACTACTATAGAGATTATTATGTAATAGTCGAACTTAATACAGAAGAACGTCTCAAAGAATTTTTAGTTAGAGTTGACATGAAAGACGAAATAAAAGAAATAACAGAACTACGGCGATATGCAGAATTAAAATCCTTAAGTACTAAAAAACGTCTGAAATCAAAAGAGAAAAAACGACTTCTCCAATTAGAACGCTATCGTAAGATAATTCTTGAGGAAGGCTTTAACGTTAAAAACTATAGTAAAAAGTTTATTACAAACTATATAGATACAACAGAGAGTAAGATTCATTCATGCAGTACTATAGTTTCTTATTTTGTGTTGAAAGATACAGAAAACAACCGATATGGAGAATTTTTCTGTCGTGATACCAAAGGAGGAACACCTGTAAATATCAACATAAGATATTATTACTTCGCTACTCTTTTCCTAAGTAACTGGAATTAAGGAATTTCTATCCATAATGACATTAAGGCAATTATGGTGGTGGACACCTGTTATGCCTCAAATACATCAAAAATTCCCATTCTTCCGTCCTTTAATGTTAAATCTTTGTTAAATTCCGAATTTTTCGTTGCAAATATTTGCGTGTTCGGTTTTTAGTGTGTACTTTTGCATCCGCTTTCGCCCATAAACGTGGGGCGTGGCAATAATAGAAGAGTTCTTTGAAACACTTACATACGCAAAGAAAGTAGTACAAGAAGCAAGCAGCGCGGTGTCCA
>Ga0256406_1000199_pt1 | contig 116104 bp, 136 predicted proteins | sample RumenRJG_03DNA_FD_185986 | JGI IMG/M metagenome (GOLD analysis project Ga0256406, IMG submission 185986) | Bovine rumen microbial communities from Lethbridge, Alberta, Canada - RJG_03 | ecosystem: Host-associated > Mammals > Digestive system > Stomach > Rumen | place: Canada: Alberta...
GCGGTGGAGGGTGTTTTGGACAAGATAAAGATAACCCATTAAGTATACTGTTTGGTGGATTAAATAAGAACAACCAAGATTTTTCTAAAATCTTCAAGATAGGTCAAGGCGGTGGAGGGTGTTTTGGCACTGGAAGAATGGATTTACCACTACCTGAAATACCTAAGGCAGATGATACTGACCAGAGATTATCTAAGGTTATTGTTCCTCCAGATGTAGCATCCAAGAACGCAGAGCAAGGTAACAGCCCAGGAGGTGCTGGGACTCCAGCTACTTATAATAACATAGGTAGTAACATGGGTTCTGGTGGCAATATGCAAATAACCATCAACGTAAATGGAAAAATAGAGGGAATGACACCAGATAACCAATCACAAATTGTAGCCGCTGTAATAGCACAAGTAAATCAAACAAACTTTAGACAGCAAATAAGTAATGGATTCATTAGAACTCCTAACAGATAATGGAGGTAAACCACTATGAAAATAGTTGATATAGCACTTTCTCAAGAAGGTGTAGAAGAATCAGGGGTAAATGACGTATTATATAATACTTGGTATTATGGACATAAGGTGTCTGGTGGCTCTTACCCTTGGTGTGCTGTTTTTATATCGTGGTGTGCAGAGCAGGCAGGACTGTCTACGGATGTCCTGCCTAAAACTGCTTCTGTGTCCACGTTAATGAAATTCTTTGAAAATAATGGTAGATACCATTCATATACTGAATACTTCCCTAAAGTGGGGGACATAATGATTCAGAAGTCTAATGGATACAGCCACGTAGGCATTGTAGTATCTATAGACCAAGAAGGCTTTAATACCATAGAGGGTGACGTAAATAACAAGGTTAGTCAGTGTAGATATAGATATGAAACTACTGTAGTAACTGGATTTGGCTCACCTAATTATCCTGTAGAGATTAAACAAACTAAAAGATTCATGAAATCCGTTAGGCTAACTGCTTCTTCAGGTAATGAGGTTGTAATGTCTGACAATATGTCAACAGAGCAAATTTGGGATTGGTTTAGATACAAGGGTTACAGTCCTGAAGCTACTGCTGGTATCATGGGTAGAATGCAGCAAGAGCACAATTTTAGCCCTGATTATGCCCCTATTCACCAGATAGAGATAGGTGAAGTAGGTGGTATGGGTATGTTCCAGTGGACTTGGGATAGAGGGCATCTTGATGAACCATCTGTGTCAGACCTTACAGAAGGAAGGAGCATGTATCCAGATTCTAGGCTGGCTAAATACTTGGATTGGTGTGATGCTAATGGTAGAGGATATGAAAGTTGTGCTTCCCAGCTAGATTATTTGTGGGAACATGATTTAGATGACCAATCTTGGACTGGATGGACTTTCAAACCTGAAGAAATGAACGGATTGAGTATAGAAGAAGCAGCTCATATATGGACTACTAAATTTGAAAGAGGTCAAAGTGGCAGTGAAGTTGAGTATGCTTATGACTACTACAACCAGTTCAAAGACAGACCAGCACCTGACGGCTCCAGAACAGTGCCTAGTACTGTAAGTAATAAAGTAACAACATCTGGTAAAGCAGTGAAAACTCCTAGTGATGTAGGTCGGTATACCTACATTGCTTATACAGTTAAAGAAGGGGATACATTAGAATCAATAGCTGAAGCCTACAATGTTGCTCCACAAATGATTGTATTTGCTAATGACCTTACAGAATGGAAAGTAACTCCAGGTCAAGTCATTTATATACCACAAGCAAAAGGTATAATGGCTAAAGGAGAACAAACATCTGGAGTAGATGCATTAAAGCAGAAAACACACACTATGAGTGTTACTGTGTCCCACCCTACTGTAGAAATACATTTTTATGGTGAGTATGGTAAGCTGGCTGCTATATCTACTTTGTCTCCTAATAAGAATACAGAAGTTGATAACGATATCATCAGTGTAAATACTGTTAGAAACCAAAGTCAGGACTGTCCTACGTTTACTATTAGCTTAGTATGGCGTAACAAATGGTACGATAATTTGGCTAGCAATGATATGCTGGTGATTTACATGCAGAGACCTCCAGAAATGAAAGCAATTGTTATGTATGGTCTTATAGATGATATAAGAAAGACAATGGACTTTTCTTCAGGTCAGCCACAGAGAGCAGTTCAGGTTACAGGCAGAGGGTTCAATAAATGTTTTGTACAATTTGATGTAGGACTACTTGAAAATTATTCTAGTTTGAAAGATATGGGTGGTGGATGGTTTAGTGGATTAACTCAATTACATAGTTGTTCTAGCTATAATGCTATAAAGATAACAGTGGAATCCTTTGTTGGTAAAGCTATGAAGTACAATTTTGGTGATGGAAAATCCCTAAAAGACCATTTTGTATATAGCGGAAAAGAGAAACAACATGAGATTTTAATGGATTTTACTCAGTTTACGTCATTTAATGGTAGTCTGTGGAATTTCATTAAGGAACTAGCCAATGCTCCTTTTAATGAGACTTATTGGGAAGTAATCAATGGTAAACCTACTATGGTTCACAGACCTACTCCCTTTAACAAGGAAGATTGGATAAAACTCAACAGAATAACAGTAAAAGATGATAATATTGTGTCAAATAGTACTGGTAGAAGTGATTTGGAAACCTACACAGTATATCAGTGCCATATGACTCTTATGGGTAGTGATACAATAAACTTGTTACCACCTATGTGGTATCCTCCTTATTATCCTAAGTACGGATTAAGACAACTGAAAGTAGAAACCATCTATGAATACCAAAATAAAAAGTATGACACTAGAGAGTGGAGTAAAGAACTGTTCAATTTTAACATCAAAAACAATGTATTTGAGAACGGCACTATTGTAGTCAAGGGAAGCAATCAGTATAAGGTAGGAGAAAGAATAATTTTAGAGTCAGAAAACATGGAATTCTATGTAGAATCCGTCTCTCAGTCTTTCAATATGTACAACGCTTGGACCACTTCTTTAGGAGTAACCAGAGGAATACAACCAGAAAAGCGTTTTACACCTCCTTGGGGGGCATATGAAGAACTTACTCCAACAGTAATGATGGCTATAATACAGCTTACTGGCAACGGTAAAGTTTCATGGTATGATTTACCTGAGAGGGAATTTGCTAGAAAGAACGTAAGTCAATATGGTGCTAATGGTAGGAGAATAGGAAGCATGTATGACTTTAGAGGAAAAACCTTTACCTGGCCAGTACCAGATTATGGTGAAGATTGTATCACCAGCCCATTTGGACCAAGAACTGCTCCTACAGCTGGTGCTTCTAGTTACCATAATGGTATAGACATAGGCGGTGATTATGGGGCAACCCTTGTTGCTGCTTGTGATGGTACAGTTATTAGTAGTGGTCCAGCATCTGGATATGGTCACTGGATTCGTATAGACCACGGTGACGGAATCGTTACTATATATGGTCATATGTATGCTGACGGACTTATTGCTCAGGAAGGCAGTACAGTTAAGGCTGGAGAGAAAATTGCTCTTATGGGTAGTGATGGTTATTCCACTGGACCACACTTACATTTCCAAGTAGAGATAGATGGAGAGCCAGTTGACCCAATGGAAGCCTTTGCTGTAAGGAAGTCTGGAGGATTCAATGATGTAGGTGTAAGTGCTTCTCAGGAGGAAGTAGCATTAGCAATATATCAGTATGCTACTGGCACCATTGGGTTTAATAAGGCTGCTGCTTGTGCTTTGTTAGGTAACATAGAACAGGAGTCGTCTTTCATTATTGATGATGAAAATTCACTTGGGGCTTTTGGTCTGTGTCAGTGGTTGAATTCCAGAAGAACTGGATTAGAAAGATTCTGTAGAGAAAATGGACTTGATGTTCTCAGTGTAGCTGGACAAATGGGCTGGTTAGTATGGGAATTCAATAACACAGAAATTGCTGGATATAATGTATTAGCTAATGCTCCAGATAGTAGAGAAACAGTATATAGTACATCCGTATCATTTGGTGAAGCATTTGAGAGATATGGTGAAGGTGAAGAAGGTTCACGTGGTAATAATGCTGTAAAATGGTATGATTCTATATAAAGGAGGAATAACAATGGCTGAAAATCAACCTCAACTCCAGTCTTCACTAGGAGAAGTATCATCAACAAAAACTGAAAATGATAGAGTATGGGATATGGGTTATTTGGCAATCGGTCAGGTTACAAAAGTACACCCTAAAAGATATACAGCAGACGTAGAAATTTATCACACTAATGATAAAATAGCTTCCATGTCAGGTAATGAAGGCAGGCACTCATGCCGTATTGGTGTTGGAAGTGCTGGATTTAATGCCTTACACAATAGACCATTCGGAGAAATTAACCCAATACATGCTGGTGATATTGTGCTGGTAGGATTCTTGAAGAATTCTAAACAGCAACCAGTTATCATAAAAACCTTTCACAGCACTACAGAAGAAGTTGGTGACCTCAATCTGAGAAACATACTTAATAACCAATTCTCTAATGATACCGAATCAGACGTTGAAAGCGCAGTAAAAATCTCACCTATACAGGATTTTTCCGTAATAGATAAATGGGGAAATTTTGAGTATGCTTCTCACACTAAATCATTCTTTGTAGCAAAAGAATTTGGTATTGACGATGAAAAATTTGACTTTGAGGATTTGAGCATAAAAACCAATGTTAGCTCAGAAGTATTGTCTCAAACAAAGGATAGTTTGTCTGGTCTAAATGACCCAAATAATGCCTATAGCTTGGTGGATGATGCTATAAATAATTTGTTCAGTAGTTTATTTGGAGGCATCTTTAATCTGGACAAATCAGGCAGTCCTTCCCAGTCTAAAATGGATGATAAGTCTCAGCAAAAACTGATGAGAGGCAAGACTATTTCTGTAGAGGAAAAATTTTCTAAGCCTAAGAAATTTTTAGCTTGCTTCAGAGATAAATTTGAGGACTCAGCCACTAACTGGTTGAAGGTTATAGTAGACGCAGCTAAGACCTCTATGAGAATCATAAAATTTCAGCAGTCAGAAAATAAGAATACTCAGATTGAACTGGATGAGCATGGAACCATAAAAATCAGGAGACAACTGGATTCTAGGCATCTATTCGATAATTCAGTACCTCAGACAGCAGACAACATAGAGCAGAATCCTTCTAAGATATACTCAGAAATGCAAATGGTAGCAGACGGAACAATAATGGTTCAGACTTTAGAAAAGTCCAACCCTCAACAGCTTTCTGAACAGGAACAGAAAGAGGGAGTACTCCCATACCCATTATCTACTATCATTATCAGCCCTAAAGGTGGAGACATAATTGTTAAGACTAAGAGCAAAATTGCTGTATCTGCTGAGGATAGTATTAGTGTAATGAGCCGTAAGGGCATAGACATAAAATCACTAGAAGGCATAAGCATGACTAGTAAGGGCAAGATAAATATTGCTTCAGAAGCCAATATAGATATGGCTGCTCCAGACACTAATATAACATCTGCTGTAGACATTACTGGCTCTATGGATATGAAGGGTGAAACCAATGTTGTAGGTAATACAACTATTACTGGTAAAACCTTGGTTAACGCCAGAAAAGTTATTGTTCAAGGCGATCAGGATACAGATAGAGATATAGATATGTCTAGGTATGGCAATGCTATCCAGTCTATCTGTGAATCTTTTATACGGAAAAAGCTCATGGCAAATATGTCTGTATCGTTAGCACCTACAGTAGCTATTTTGGGTATGGTAAACCAGACTTCAGGCAGCTTTGATGGTATGATTTGGTCTGGTACTTCTTCTACTATGGAGAGAGGTTGTTTTGGTCAGCTTATAAAGTGGGATACCAAAGCACAAAACCTCCTTAATAACTTCTGTACGTCTTTCCAATTCCCAGTAGATAGTATTTCTGCTCAGTTAGATTTTGTTCAAAGTGATAAAGGATTAGGAATTGACATAGAAGGATTGATAGGTAACTTGGGTTCAGGTGCTACTGAATTGCAAAAGACAGTGGCTGCTGTAAATAGTTTGTATGATAAACTTGAAAAAACCAATAATATTGAAGAACAATTACAACGTGTAATACAGGAATCTATACAGAAGCTGCCTAACGATATTTCTGGTACTGGCACTCACATACCAGGACTACCATTACCTAGTACTGAAGATTTCAGTATCACTGAAGCTATAAGTAAAGCCTTCAAAGACTCATTCCTTACAGGAGTAATTAAGGCTACATCTGGAGCAATGAATACCAACTTTGTGGATTATGGCGATGGTACTACGCCTATGGTTGGTATCAGCAACATAATACATGAAGGAGATAAGTTAGGGAGCAGTTATGACACAGATGATTCAAGTATTGCCACTATAGAAGATGCTCTTATTGATATCAATAAATACATTGAAGGAAACATATTTGACCAAGTAGCAGTTATTGCTAGAAAGTTTGACTCAGAGACTGGTATGAACACTTCACAATGGACACGTACCAACAGAAAAATCACAGAACACCGAGTAAATGATGATAATAGTACCTACACTATTACTAAACCAGCACCACTCACTACTAAAGAACAATACTATGATAGAATCAACAAAAGATATGTGTATAACACAGCAGAAAATATTATTAAGAGAGTAAATTCCTCTTGGATGTATCATAATCTGTTTGAGTAAGGGGGTAAGAACATGGCTGATGTTTCTTTATCCAATGTTGTATCAAATGCAGACATGGAAGTGTCTCTCAGTAACCTTAGAAGTGGAAACGGCAGCAACCGCAGTAACATAAAGAGAATGGAAATTGCTTATGGCAGTACAAGTATAAAATTTGCCATTAACCCAGAGGATTATAACCAGAAAGAACCAAATAGAGCAACCTTAACACAAACTAAAGGTGGCGCTTGGATTGATGCTTGGGGTGCTGGTATCGTGGAATTCACGCTAAAGGGCATTACTGGTGTTTCAGGTAGAAAAATTTCAACCACAACGGAAACACTTACACAGTTAAATACTACAGCTGCTAATCTAAATGGAGATAGCGGTGTAGATACTGGTTATCAAAGATGGAAACAACTCAGAGATTTGTTTAGAAGTGTGTTTAATGCCATTAAAGACGGTGAAGAAGTCACTGAGCTTATAAGGTTCTATAATTACACAGATAACGAATACTGGTATTGTTATCCTACACAAAATGGTATTGAATTATATAGAAGTAAAGCCAGACCTCATGTATATCAATATACCATTAGTTTATGGGGAATACGTAAGATAGGAGAACCAGAAACCTCTGTAGGAGTTATAGGTAATCCAGACAAGGAAGGTGCTACAACTGAAATAGATACCTCTACAGAAGAAAACAATGAAAATGCTGAGAATACTGAAAACGGTACTGATAATAACTCAACTACTACCAAAGAAACTAAGACTGAAGTGTCTGGAGGAAGTGTGTATAGAACTGCTTCAGCAGCCCTTAATACAGAAGCTGATGTAACTACACTTACTAATACAAGGACTAAGACTAATTATGTGTTAAGAAATCAGAGTCACTCTTTAGCGCAGCTCATAGCACCATTAATTGGAGGATACGAAGGCAAAATTGCTCCTGTTACTGGCTATTATACTGCTAAAGAACTGAAAATAAATGACGCAGGAGTTGTATATAATGTACAAGGATTCAAAGGTAAAGACCTCCTAAAAGAAGGTGAAAAATCAAATTTTCTTATAGAAGAAATCATATTTGGAAATGTAGTTTCAGTAGAAACCTATAACATGTGGAAAAGAATGCTTCAGTATGACCCTAACATACTGTCTCCAGAGTACACATATCCAGTAGGTGCTACTCCAAAGGAAAGAGTGATACAAGCAATAGCTAAAAATAGAACTTACGACAGTACTATTTATGACTATATTGTACAATACAAGCCAAAATATTATCTAACTAAGACAGAGATAAACTTGCTTAAAACAATCCTGCTAGAAAGCATGATGGTATATATAAAGCTAGAAGAAATGTATAATTCTCAAGGAGCACCTGAAGCTACAATTACCTCTACAGGAATGAGAACTTTGATTAAAAACATACAAGCAGTAATAATGTATTTTGAGTATAATAGTACTGATGTAACCAAATTTTACACTCAGAATGTGTCTGCTGAGTTAAGGCAGCTAGAGTCACTTATGATGCAGGTTCATACTGACGTGATAATTTATTTGTAGGAAGTGATACAATGAAAGCAAGATACATGACTCATACTGTTAATCCTGGTGACACTATTCAGTCTATAGGAGCAACATATAATGTGGATTGGACGAAACTTGTAATTGTAAATGGGTTGATGTATCCATTTATTGATTCCGAGATAAATTCACATGAGTTTGATAACACTGATGAAGTGGCTAAAATAGGTAGTAGGTTGGTTATACCAACTACAGGGATACATATACCTAAGAAAACTAATAATCTTTCAGAAGAACTTGAAAAATACACATTTGGATGTGACTTAGATTTGTACTCTACTGAGACTTCCTATAATGGGGTTACTAATCTGGAAACCTTGGGAACATTGAATGCTGGCAATGATGGGGACATACTTCTTAGTGAAGGAATCAACAATTTAAGACAGCAGCTTATTACCAGATTGGGAACACCTAAAGGTACATTGATGATGCACCCAGAATGGGGTTGTAACCTTATAAACATGATAGGTGGTAAGGTTACTATGGAAAGGCTCATAAAAATCAAGCTGGAAGTGCAAGAATGTGTCCTAGGGGATTTCAGGGTACTTGGAGTGAGTGACATTAGGGCTGTATTTAAGAATTCTGATGGAGCAGACGGTAGTAATGGAATACTTAATAGCCACGGACGTGCTATATTTATTGACTTTATTGTTCACCCAGTAGAACCATATTCAGTATTCCGTGTAGGAAAGACATTTTCAAGGTGAGGTGAGATATAATGGGACTTGAAATAAAGAGTATGTACAAAGTATTAAAGGATATGATAGACTGGACTACTGCTAGGTCAGATAAACTTACGGACTTTAACATTGGTTCTGGTATCCGAACTTTGTATGAAGCAGTTTCTATACAGATTGAAGAAATATACTTCAGAATGAAACAATATGTGATTTATGCTATAGAAACCTCAATTTATACCTCTTTCGGAATAGAGAGGAAGACATCTGAGTATGCCACTGGCACAGTAAACATAGTATTTCAGAGAGCACTCACAAATTCATTGACTATACCTAAAGGAACAATTTTTTCTACATCTGATATGTATGGATACATATACTTTGAAACCATAGACGATAACTACTGTGAGCCAGGACTGGTTAGCACTACAGTAGAGGTCAAGTGCCAGAAAGAAGGAGCAATTGGTAATGTACCACAAGGTGCTATTTCTTTAATGATTCCTACTAATCAGAATGTAAAGAGTGTGTATAATACAGCTGACTTTACTAATGGCAGAGAGGCAGAGACAGCATTAGAGCACAAAAAGCGTTTTCAAAAGTACATTAACACCTTGGCTAGAGCCACTAGAAATGCTATAATGTGGGGGGCACTTCAAGTGGAAGGTATAACTGGTGCTTATGTAGACGATAACTACATTGGATACGTAAAACTGTACGTACATGATTCCAATGGTGAACTTCCAGATACTTTAAGAGCAGAAGTAAATAAGGCTATGATTGACTTTAGGGCTGGTGGTATAGAAGTAGAGGTACTTCCAATTGTTAAAGTAAACATCAATCCTTATATAAAGGTTATGCTCTATGATGATTATGATACCAATGTGTATGAACCTCAGATAAAGTCAATTGTGTTTAACTTCCTCAATGAGTACTCAGTAGGAGATAACTACTATTTGGCTGATGTTATCCATCACATAAAATCATGCTATGAAGATATTGTTATAAACGTACTCATAAAAGAGTCAGAAGATACAGTAGTCCAAGCTAATGAGCTCATTAGACCTGGTAATATTACAGTAGAATGCATAAATAAGAAGAACTGGAGGAATGAGTGATGACTGTTCTAACCTTCCTCAAATGCTTACATGGAATATTTGACATAAACCTTAAATCAGGAACAGCTCACCATGCCATAATACAGTCTATATACGACAGCTTTCTTATGGTAGATGGTGATTTGGATTTAATGCGTCTGGAAATGTGTTTATCCACTGCCACTGGTAAGTGGCTGGACTATTGGGGGGACTTCTTCACTGTATACCGTAAAAGTGGTGAGGAAGACAGAGACTATTCTAATAGAATCATTCAACATGTAATAAGACCCAAGACCACCATTCCAGCTATTAAGGACTATATTGTAGAATACCTTAATGAAGAATATCACAAAGAATATACCAGAAAAGATGTTAGCATTAGAGAGCCATGGATGGAATTAGGCAAGTACTCTCATAGAGGAACACTTAGTAATAACTCCAGAATGTTCTCTCAAGATTATTGGACACACGCAGTACTTGATATATCTATACCAGAAAAACTTACTCAAGATTTGATGGATATTGTATTGTCCGTAAAGGCTGCTGGTGTCAAGATAATTTGGAGTTTCCTGAATTCTTATGATATCATTAAGGGATATGAGGACTCTAATGAAAACTGGGCAGACTATGCTAGACATATAGAAATGCAGACTAAGCGTGTAACCTATAGTGGATTGATGCTTAGTAACACAAGTTTTTCAAGAACTTTGTCTGGTAGAAGGGAAATATGGTTCGAGCGTACCACATCTTACTATTGGTATGCAAAAATGCTAGATAAAGACACAGATGAGTCCATTATTATAACTAAGTTTGACCTCATAGGACTGCTAGACTTCTATGAAAAGATGGAAACCTTAGTAGAGACCAAAGACACAGGATTCAAGCCTTCACACAACCCAGATGGTGTATTTGGACCATATAAATTCCTTAGTGGTGATTTAACTCAAGAAGAAATCAATACAAAACTCATAAATATAACTTCTGAACTCCTTCAGTCTATAAAGCTGATGGATGATTTTATTACCCTTTCTCACCAGAAACAACTGTCCGATAATGGTGTAATGTTTGAGTTTACTGCTACTCATGAAGCATTCAATAGAATACTGGATTCCATAGTTAAGTTCAAGGAACTCAATCCAGACTACTACAATGCTTTACAACCACCTATTCTTAATGGTGAGCCAGCTATGTGGCTAGTCAAGAGAAATGAAAACTGGCTGTGGGATACTCCTACTATGAGTTGGGAGGATTTGATGACTCTGTGGGAACCAGCAGAAGGTCAGTTAGACCATACCCTTCACTCTATAGAGGAATTTGAAAGTCAGTGGAAGAAAGGCTATATAACCTTTGGTGATGTATATCAACCCCCAATTGTAATAGCAGGGAGTCCTTGGTACTGGACACCAGAACTTGATATGCAGTGGTTGTGGGATTCAGCTACGCTCACAAATGAAGAACTTGAAGAAATATACAGAAGAAAATACTCTAAGTGGCCAGACCTGGTAGAACTTGAAAAGAAATACATAAAAAATCCTGATACTGATTTAAGGTTATCTGATAATGGCACTATTTCAGCACAGAAAAAGATAGTAGTTACCCACTATGATAGTGATTCAGAAAACTCCTTCAGAGTATCTGATGACGGCGTGATGAGCCATAACAAGCTCATGAGCGGAGAAAAAGCAGTAATAACTACTGAAATTGTTGATAATCCAGACTTCAAAGGATACCATTATGCTAGTGGTAATAAATCACTCATAGAGATAATTCGTCATGTTAAAGAAAATACACCAACGCTTGGTGACCTCATAGACTTTGAAGAAAATAAAGATGGTAATAAGTGGATGTATTCTACCAGAGACGAATGTCAAGCTGTTATCCAAATTGGTGAGCTAGCAATGTGGCTTATCAATATGAATTATAAGCAGCTATGGAATACTAAAGCTATTACCAATGAAGAAATAATGGACTTCTGGGAAGGCTCAGATAAGCCAGCACCAGCATACTATGAGGCTATACATCTAGCAGACCCAGTATTATATCAGCCACCAATTGTGAGAGCAGACCACCCATATTACTGGACTACTAGAAGTGATATACCGTGGCTGTGGAACTCTGCTACCCTTACAAATGAGGAACTGGACGAAATCTACAGAACTAAGTTTATTGAATACCCAGAGTTGTTCCCAGATATAGTACAAGTAACTCCTATATTTACTAAGCATCCAGAGAAGGAATTCAGAATGTCTGATAACGGCATTCTCAGCAGCTTAGAGCGTGGGGAAGACATCGAAGAAATAAAAGACCTTGAAAAAGCATTCAGGTTGTCTGATGATGGTATCATTAGCAATCAAGGTAAAGAGTATAGAACCACAGTGGAATATATAGAGCACCCAGAGGTAGCATTAGATTTGTCTAAGGGGGGTAAGATAAGTGCTCATCAGAACGAATTACAAGTGACAATGATTAGTCATCCAGAAAACAGCTTTAGGCTGTCTGATGACGGCGTATTCGGACTGAAATCAGTCAGTGGTGAACTCCCAGAAAGACAAGAAAATATTGTTCCTAATGAAGAATTCAGTAGATACAGCTATATGAGTGGTCAGGAAACAGAAGTAAAACGCACTGTAACAGAGATAACCCATGATATATTACCTCTTAGGTATCTAAGTGGTGCTGAAACTACAGTTATTATAACTCCAATTATAACATCCAAACTTGGTTGGAAGCACTACATGAGTGGTTCTAAGACCATAGAAACACAAAAAGTAGAAATACTGGAAAACACTCCTATGCTGGAAACCTTAATAAAACTTGAAGAAAGCAACAAAGACGTTCTTTACTCAACTAGAGAAGTGTTACAGTCACCAATTCAGATAATACCTCAGTAGTAACACCTTAGCATTATGCTATAGATACTATATTAACAAGTAGCAACAAAAGGAGGAACTAAAATGGCTATTAGATTACCAATAACTACTACCATGGGTCATGTTAGTAGGGCAATCTTATTTCAGCAGATGCCCTATATTTACTTTGGCTTAGGTAGAACTTCACCATGGGAAGGTGAAACCTATGCCGCTGAACATGGTGGTCTCAATGAAGATGGCTCTGAATTTTCAGCACCTCTACCTTCTGTAGAAACTACTGAACTTGATGAACTCATAGGAATGAAGAGAGTAGATACCAAGGCTTTGGTAGTTCCAGATGATGAAGGAACAGTAGTGTACAGAGACCGTACATGGCGTAAAATTTCAGCAGAAGAGGCAATTCAATTGGCAGCTCACTGGGTTTATATTGAAGCCTCAGTATACTATGATGAACTTCCAGCTAGAGCATATCGGCAGATTGGTGTTCATTCAATGGTAAAATTAGCAGATGGAGTACCTGAGAACAAAAGTGTGCTTCTTCCAGAAGACATTGTTCACCAGGGCATATTGGAAGTACTTGACCAGCGTAAAGTAGTAACTCGCAATGAAGACAGTAGAGACACGTTTTCGATGATAATTGAGTTTTAATTACAAAAGAAATAAGGGAGGAAAATAGAAATGGCTAAAAATGAAATTGTCAATCAGTACTATAATCTGTTTGACGAAACAAAGGGCTACACAGAAATTTTGTTTCGTGCTGGTAAGGTTCTCCAGTCCAAAGAACTTAATGAACTCCAGTCTATTCTTAAAACTCAAATAACTAATGTTGGTAACACGATTCTCACTAATGGGGATGTAATCGAAGGATGTCAGCTTGTTATTTCAGATGACCGCAAGCAAGTAACTATGACACGAGGTCGTATTTATCTTGAGGGTAATGTAAGGGACATCCCTGATACAGTTATTAACATTACAGGAGAAGGTACAGAAGTTATTGGTGCCATACTGCGTAGTCAAGTAATTACCCCAGATGATGATTCTAGTCTTATTGATGTAGCTACTGGATATGACAACTACGCACAAGATGGTGCTTATCGCATGAAAGAATATGTGGAAATCACCATTAATGAGCCCAATGCTTCTATTATGTACACTTTGATAGATGGTGAACAGATTTCTGTCAATAAAAATGAAGACCTAACTCAGCTTGAAAAAATTCAGAATACCCTTGCACGACGTACATTTGATGAAAGTGGTAATTATAAGGTAATTGGTCTTACTATTTCTGATAAAGTACAGAATAATGAGGACAAAATTTTTATCAATCTGTCTAGTGGCAAGGCTTACATCAAGGGATATGAAGTACAGAGAGATACTGATTATACTATTCTTCTGGATAGACCAACCACTCTGCGTATTGCAGAAAATGAGCCTAAGACATTCAGGGATGGTACCACAAGGTATACTCTTAACAACAATTATATCAATTCAATTAAGAAGCTGATGAGTATCGTAGAAAAATCAGATAACATTACTCGTGGAAGCATAATTGGTGGTATTGATTATCTTCCATTGGCACCAGCAGTAGAGGTCATATCTGTTACACAAGGCTCTGAAGTTTTTGTTAATGGTACTGATTTCCAGCTTGCTAACGATGGAATAGACTGGTCTATTGGCTCTCATGCTCCAGACCCAGGCAGCACATATCAGTGTACTTGGACTTATAACAAAACCATGATAAAAGATACTGATTATAAGCTGACCTTGTCTGAAGATAAAACTCTTGGATATATTGATTTCCTTAATGGTGACAAACCCACTAATGGTTCCACATTCCTTGTTAACTATGATTACATGCTTGCACGTATCGATGTTATTTCTTTGGACATGTATGGAAATGTAGTAGTTACTAAGGGTCAGCCTGATATATTGAGAACTGTTAGCACTCCTAACGTAGATTCTAGTGAGGTATTGCCTATTGGTTCAGTAATGCTTATTCCAATGACTGACACTCCTACTATACTCAACAATAACACTAAGGCACTCACTATGCTGGATTTGTACAACATCTTAGAGCGTGTAAACGATATTGAGTATAATCAAGCTATTACTGACCTTGACCAAGAGGCAGCAGCAGGAGAAAATGCTACTGAGTTGATGGGAGTATTTACAGATGGGTTTATTGGTCTTACCAAGTCTGACCCATATCATACTGAGTGGTCTGCTACAATTGACCTCCAGAATGCTGAGTTAACTGTACCATTTGTAGCAGAAGTATTTCCACTTGAACCAGACACCGAATCTGATTATTCTGCTAATACTTTTGACAGAATACTCACTAATGGGTGTACAGAAATCAAGTTGTTGTCTCAAACTTTGGCTACTAATGCATTTAGGGTTAACAGCTACAATGCATTTCCTAAGAGTCCTACGGTGGTTATTAGTCCTAGTGTTGATAACTGGATTGATGAGAGCACTATTACTGTTCATGGTGGAGTTACCACAAGAGTAGTAACATTCTTGACATGGAGTCAGTATTATGCTTCTAGCTGGTATAAGAACCAATCCACTACACAGTCTGCTGTACAAAGTATTATCAATTCAGCTATCACATATATGAGACAGCGTAGCATATCCATTAAAATCTCTAACCTTGAACCAGAGGTAGATAATGTTGTTGTACTTTTCAATAAACAGCAAATTCAAGTATCACCTACTTCTAGTAGTTATCAGGGTACAAAATCTGGTACTCTAAAGGCTGATATTAATGGTAATACTGCTGGTAAGTTTGTAGTTCCTGCTAATACTCTGTGTGGTACTGTAGAGGTTAAAGCATACGCAGAAAATACTCCTTCTCTTAGTGGTACTGCTACTTATACTGCTAATGGTACTAAGAGAGTTATCACTAGGAAGGTTTGGACAGAAAAAGTAAGTCCACGTATTACAGACCCAATTGCTCAATCTTTCCAATTTGACATGGACCAATATGTAACTGGTGTGGGTTTGTTCTTCCGTGATAAAAATTTGTCAGAACCTATTACTGTTCAAGTGCGTAACATGGTAAATGGGTATCCTGGTACCACAGTCTACGCAGAAAAAGTGGTACAACCATCTGCTGTAAAAACTAGCAACAATGGAACTAATGAAACCAAGGTAGTATTTGACAATCCAGTATACTGCAATGCTAATGAAGCATATTGCTTTACTATACTGAGTGATAGTGATATTGACTCCATATGGATTGCTGAGACTGCAAAAACTGATATTACTTCTAGGTCTATAGTAAGCAAGAATCCATTCCTCAATGGTACTATGTTCAGTTCCTCTAATGCTATTACTTGGACAGCACACCAGGCATCAGATGTTAAATTCAATTTATATGGATTGAAATTTAACTCTACTGGTAAGGTTAAATTTAAGGCTATCGAGGATACAAGCCTTGATAGAATTGAGCTCATGTCAGATGAGAGTATTCCTGCTGGGTGCTCCATACAGTGGCAGTATTCTGTTAACGGTGAAGATTTCCTTCCAATTGAAGCATACAATAGCCGTGATTTGTCTGAGCTTGCTGAATCTATTCAGGTACAAGCTATACTTACTGGAACTACAACAACTTCGCCAGCAATTGCTCTGGACAGCCTTATTCTTGTAGGTTCTCATAACGAGCAAGAGGGTGTATATGTATCTAAGAATGTTCCTGTAGCTGCTGGATTTAACACTGTTAAAATCGTAGCAGACATCTATCTGCCTACTGGAACTAATGCTGTACTGTATTTTGCTACCGATATCAGTGGAACTAACTGGCAGACAGTAACTAATACTAATACTGTACAGAAATCGTCTAATTACAAGACTTACACTTTTGAACAAACGCTTGGAGACATAGCCTATAATTATCGTGTAAAGGTTGTATTGTCTACAGTAGATAAGGTTAACCGTCCACGAGTACAAAACCTCAGAAGCATCATGAAAACTGTATAAGGAGAAAAGCCATGTGCGGAATGTTAAATTCTAACAACTGCACTGTGGATAAGGAGTCAGGGGCAGTCATATTTCATGGCTCCCCTGAACTCAAAGCTATCAATGCTCTACAGAAGCAGATAAAAGATTTACGTGAAGAAAACAAAACCCTCAGTGAAAAGATAGATACTATCTTATTGCTACTCAAAGGAGGGGAACAAGATGGCTGAAAAATGGAAAACTTATGATTCAGCAAGAACCATGACAAATAAGTTCAATAAAGTAGTAGAGGAACTTAATACTCATGATAGTAGCATAGAAGAAAACCAAAGGAAAACAGAACAGAGTCTAAACAATAAACTTACCTCAGAGAGAACAAATATTGTCATAGAGAGTCCTTCCACAGCTGACTTGAATAAGTTGTTAGGGATTGACAATTCTGGAAGGTGAGGTGAGAACATGTCAGTAGAAAGATGGGACTTAAAAGATACATTGCGGGTTATGACAGAAAAATTTAACTTAGCAGTGGATGAACTTAATAAATTGGAAAAATCTTCATCAGAAGTTAATTCTGCAACTTCACAAAGATTAGAAGAACTACAAGAAACATTTAATCAAACAATAACTGAGATACAACAAGAACTTAATCAAAAAATTAGCTCAGTATCATCTGAAGATTTAGGGCTTGACAAAGTAGATAATACTAGTGACATGGATAAACCAGTATCTATTTTACAGCGTAGAGCCATTGATGAGGCTACAGCAGACTTTGCTAGTACTAGCGAAGTGGCAGATGGTGAACTCAATACAGAAAACCTTTATGACCCACAAATATCATTACCAGTTAAGCAGTATATTGAACAAAGACTAACTGAATTGCTGGGAACTCCAGTGGATTACAGTATAGCTTCTGAGTCTCAATTGGGTGTAGTAAAATCTGGTGGTGACATACAAATAGACCAAAAGTCAGGTAAAATGTATTTATCTGTTTTATCTAGTTTATCTCAAACTATAAATAACATACAGTCTAGTTTAACGAATGCTATTGAGTCTTTAGAGTCAAATAATTCTATTACTTCTGAATTAACAAAAAATCAGGGTAATATTACAGAATTAGAGACCAATAACAAAGAAAACTTGGTATTAGCCATAAACAGCATGAATAGTGTTATAGATGAAATAGCTGAGAGAGTAAATGTTCTGGAACGCAAATTAGCAGACTAAATATTACAGAAAGGAGGGAGTCAGATGAATATCTCAGCCGAATGGATTATCAATAAAGCTAAGCAACGCATATATGCTATTACACACGCTAAAGTAGTAGTCAGAGGCAAAAGTACAGTAGACGCAGACCTGACTGCTATTGAAAATAGATTGACAACCATCGAAGAGAATGGAGTGCCAGGAAGTGGAAGTGGTGTTGCTATTAACCTAGCCAGAGCACTGGCTATAGGAGAAGTAACTATACCAACTTATGGTTGGGAAACAGACGAAAATGGATGCCACTTAGATATTACTAACAGTAGCATAACATCTTCAGTGATTCCCGTGATGGTAATAAACCCTAACTCATATGATTCAGCAAGAAAATGTGGATTAAAAGGGTACTGCCAGTCTTTTGATGGTTATGTACGGATTCTATCGGATTCTGTACCTAAATCAGCTATCACAGCTAGCTTTGCTCTCATAGGTCAAAAGGATGAAACTGATGTAAGTGGATTGCCAATGGCTAGTGAGAATACAGCTGGTTTGGTAAAGATAGGAGAAGGCTTTGTCTCAGAAGATGGTGTAATATCTGTCGATAAGGATGTTGTAATAACCAAAGACAACATTGCTGATGACGATGAAGCTACTCAAAAACTTATAAACATCCTTAATGGATAAACTAATGAAAGTCCAGAACGGACAGTAGAAATTTCATTATTTTATAGGAGGTCATTAAAATGGCACTGGAAAAGAAACTCAATACCCAGCTCACAATGGAGCGACTCACAGAACAACTGAAGCTGAACTTCGCTAAGAAGACAGACCTGCCCACTAAGGTAAGTGACCTTACCAATGATAGTGACTTCCAGACTGGTACACAAGTACAGACTGCAATCAATGCTAAGATTGCTAGTGCTTACAAGCCAGCTGGCTCTAAGACTGCTGCTGAGCTCACTAATGCTCTGCTTGTTGCAGCCAATGAAGGCTTTGTGTACAACATGTCTGAAGGTTTCACAACAACAGCAGACTTCATTGAAGGTGCAGGCAAGACATTCCCTGCTGGTACAGATGTCGCAGTAGTAGTGGATACTCCTGCTGCTGATGAGACACCTGCTACTTACAAGTTCAATGTAATGGCTGGTTTCGTAGATACCTCTGGTCTTATGGACAAGGTATCTTCTGCTAACGCAGGCAACCTTGTTGGTATGGATGCCAATGGTAATGCTACCAATTCTGGTATCGCAGCTGATGACGTGGTTACTAAGGTTGCTGGTGGTACTACTGGTAACATCACAACTCTTACTGCAAACGGCAAAATTCAGGATGGTGGCAAGGCTATTGGTGACCTGGCACTGCGGGATACTTCTGCTACAGCTGGTAACGTGGCTAAGTTTGATGCTAATGGTGACCCAGTTGATGCTGGTATCGCTGCTGCCAATGTGCTCACAACGGCAGACATCCAGGACTACACAGCTCAGGAATTGTCTGTGATGCTTGGTATTACTGAGGCAGAACCATCTGGTGAATAATTGAATAAAGGGGGCAAGCCACATGGCTAATGATGGTAAGCAAATAAAGCTGCCACTTTATTCCTATGGCTTCCCTGCCTTGTGTGCTTTCATTGCTGCTATTAAACAGACAGCAGATGCTGCTGGGAGTGGCGTATTGCAACTGTCACAGGGTATGCAAGAAAGTTTAGCAGAGATTGAGGCAGCACTGAATGATTTACCCAGTGCTGCCTCTATTACTATTAGCACATCAGGTTGGGTTGAGGATAATGAGGCAACACATAGTTATAAATACTACTATGATATAACTTCTGAAGGAACAACAGCAGATGATGTACCAATATTAGGTATTTCTCCTTCATCTATGAGCATAGCTGCAACTTGTGGTTTGTGTAGTACTTGTGAGTCTATGGCTGGTAAGGTTAGAATTTACGCAATATCAGTTCCATCTACAAGTATGGTTGCTACTTTAATGGTACTGCCTGGTAAATCATCTACGAATGATAATGTATCGGAGGGATAATAATGGCTTTTGGAATTGTTAGCATGGAAAGACCTTCTGGTGGCAGCAGCAATATAGAACTTGCTGATGTTACTAATACTTCCATAGTTTCAGGGAATAAATCTGCACAAATAACTTGGTCAGACCCAGACGATGTTTCTCTTAATGGTGCTAGTTTAGCACGCTGGGCTGGAACACTACTTGTTAGAAAGGCTGGTTCAGAGCCATCTAATCATAATGATGGAACTGTAGTAGTGAATAACACTACAAGAAATGCCTATTCTTCTAATGCTCTTAATGAGACTGGTTTGGCTAATGGAACAACATATTACTATAAGTTTTTCCCATATTCAGTAGATGGAGTATACACATCTGGTTCTGTTCTTGTAGCTAGACCATCTGGAGAACCAGTAGCTATTCCTTATACAAATAGTGAACTTACCTATAATGGTAGTGTACAATCGCCTAATTGGGTAAATGAAGATACTAGCAAGATGAATATTTCTGGAACTTCTAGTCAGACTAATGCTGGTACTTACACAAAGACATTTACACTCAAGAGTGATGATTACATTTGGGAAGATGGTACATTTGAACCCAAAAACATATCTTGGTCTATCAGTAAGGCTACAAGTTCTGTTACTCTTAGTAAGAGCACAATATCACTTGATTCTAATACATCATCTTCTAATGCTACAATAACATCAGTGGGCGATGGAACTTTATCAGTAGAAGTTGGTGATGATAGCATTATATCTGCTTCAATTTCTGGTTCTACTCTTACTGTTTCACGTAAGGGAACTGCTTCTGGAACAACTACAGTCACAGTTAGACTTAGTGAATCAAATAACTATACAGCATCCTCATCTACATTACAAGTTACAGCTAGTAACTATAGGGTAATGACTGTAAAACTTGACCTCAGTAATAGCAATCCAGACACTTGTTGTACTTATCATGATGACGCTGTAAATATGACACCAGGTTCTGATGCTTGGGATACATTCTTTGGGCATTATCCTGTAATGTTCAAAAATGGTGTAGAAGGTAAAAAGTTACAGAGTACTGACTTCACTAAGCACGAAGATGGCACAAGTGCTGACATCACAAGTGGTAGCGAAGGTGACGTGATGATTGCTTTCCCACGCCGTGGTTTGAAGATGAGTAAGTCTGGTAGCATTATCACGATAAGCATGACTGATAATCCTGATGACGCTAATTTTGAGTATATGGCACACAAACGTGGTAGTACACTCAAAGACAAGTTTTATTTGGGTGCTTACAAAGGTTCAGAGGTTTCAAGCAAGTTGCGTTCTCTGTCTGGTAAAACCTGTGCTAATAACAAAACTATAGGTTCTTTCCGTACTTTGGCACAAGCAAATGGTGCTCCTAATGGTTCTGGTGGCTCTGGATATGACCAGTCTGGTTGGTATCAGCTTGTATATCGTCAGTGTATGTATGTGCTCAAATATAAGAGCCTTAATAGTCAATCCAAGGTTGGACGTGGATTTGTTGACGGAAACTCCGCACAGAAAGCTACTGGTGGTACTGAGACTAAAGGTATGGACTGGGGTGAAACTACAGGCAAAGACCACATGAAGCTGTTTGGGCTTGAAGATTTCTGGGGCAATGTCTGGGAATGGATTGATGGCTATTTCTCTGATGGCAGCCGAAACATCAAAACCGCTACAGAAAACTTCAATAATACAGGTTCAAACTATACTGCTCGTGGTGTAGCTGCATCTGCTAATGTATCTTGGAACTACATGAACAACTGTGTAGGAGATACTCATAGTGGATTCACGCCCACCAGCACGTCAGGTAGTGAAACCACATATTTCTGTGACAGCGCTACGCTGTATGCCTCTTTCTTGCCGCTATTTGGCGGTCGTTGGAGTCTTGCTTCTCATGCGGGTGCTTTCATTCTGACTGTTAATTACTCTGCGACTGATACTCATGCGTATATCGGTGCTCGCTTGATGTACGTATAAGCATATAATGGTTTGTATCTAAGAACTCTATTTGTATACCATCTTATGTATATGACATATGGGTGAGGGTTTAGGTGTTCGCACAAGGTTTACAACTATTAGATTGTCGCTCTTTGTAGGAAGCAGGTTTTGTCTAGCACGTTACGGCGTTGCCCTTTATGGGCACAGCCTGACAACGCTAAACTGAATGCCTCTTACTTACCGAAATTTGGCGGTAATTGGAATAATGCTTCTAATGCAGGTGCTTTCATTCTGAATGTTAATAACTCTACGACTAATACTAATGCGAATATCGGTGCTCACTTAATACCCCATGATTGTATTGACTTATTATATAAGTCCTGATATCCTAGCCAACTTGGCTTTGATATAATTGCTGTGACACTCTCACCCTGCCTCTTGGCAAAACATAAAAATATTCCACGCTATGTTGGTAAGGCACCAGCCTGAAGGCTTAGATTTTGGGGACACATCAATGTGGAAGGGAAATCAATGAAAAGAGTAGGTAATGTCTGGTGTAAAATCTGTGATATAGAAAACATCAGATTAGCACATAAAAAGGCTAAAGAAGACAAACTTTATTATCAAGAAGTAAAAATGGTGGACTCTAATGAGGATGAATTTCTTAAAGAAATACAAAATATGCTTATAAATAATACATATAAAATAACTGCTAGTGATTATTCAGTGTCTACTATTCATGATAAAGATAAGGATAGAGAACTATGGAAACTATCATATTACCCTCACCGAATAATACAATGGGCAGTAATGATTCAAATTGAACCTGTGTTTATGAAAACATTTTGTTATCATACTTGTGCCTCTATCAAAGATAGGGGAGGAAAGAGAATACACAATATGGTAGTAAAATGGCTTAGAAATCATGAAAAAGCAGAATACTGTTGTAAAATAGACATAAAGAAATTTTATCCTCATGTTAACCATGAAATTCTAAAAAGAATGCTTAGAAAACTGTTCAAAGATAAACACCTATTAAAACTACTGGACATGGTCATAGATTCATTTCCAGGAGAAATAGGACTACCTATTGGTTCATATCTTTCTCAGTTTTTAGCGAATTTTTATCTTAGCTATTTTGACCACTGGTTAAAAGAAGTGAAAAGAGTCAAAATGGTGTGTAGATACATGGATGATATAGTGATTTTTCATCATTCCAAAAGATATTTACATCGTCTTTTAGTAGAAATGGCTATATATCTACAAAAAGAACTTGACTTAGAAATAAAGTCTAATTATCAGGTGTTTCCTACCAATATTAGAGGGGTTGATTTTGTAGGATACAGATATTTCTATGATTTCATTCTTCTTAGGAAATCCACTTGTCAAAAATTCAAAAAATCCTATGAGCTAGTGTTTGCTAAACAGCAACAAGGACTGCTAGTAAATCGTTCTCAATGGTGTTCCATTAACTCTTATATGGGATGGTTATCTTGGTGTGACTCTTGGAGGTTATGGGAAAAATACATCCAGCCTATTATACCAGCTTTATTGGTATATTACAGATTAGTTATACTACGAGATAAACCACTCAAAGAGAGAAATAAAAAATACAATCTATATAGGAAAAAACTATATTCCAAAAAAGGAAGAAGAAATGAAAATAGGAGGTTAACAGCATGAAAGACATGGGAATTGTTCAAGGCAGTGGTGCTCAGGCTATCCCTCTTATTGTTGATGTAGATACTGTATATGTCCATACAGACATCAACAAAATAGAAGGAACAGATATGGATGGCAATCCTATTGAAAATTCTTATACCTACCATGAAAAGCAATATTCTCACAGAGAATATATTGAGCTTCTTGGTAATGAAAATTCAGGATTGAAAGAGCAGAGCCTAAACACTCAAATGGCACTGGTAGACATGTACGAAATGATGATTGGTTACAATGGAGGTGAATCCTAATGGGTATGAACATCGTTGAAATCTATGCCAACCTCATCAGGGAAGGCAAGAAAACCATTGAGCAAGTTCCTCCGAAAATTCGTGCTGAAGTAGAGAAGGCATTGAACAATGGAACTGATGATTAGAATTCTGAGCAAAATCGCACCCAGAAAGGTGGTGATTATAGTGGATACTATTGTAGTTGTATATGTAACTCTTATCATTAACAACCGCAAGCAGTTTAAGGATGTACCTCCTGTTGTTAAGGAAAAAGTACGAAACATGCTCATTGACATGGGTCTTGAGGAACTTACTGCTGAGTAAACACACAGAACCAAGACAGGGCACCAGAGGCATATTCGCTTATGGTGCCCATTATTGTTATTATACATCAGTAGTAAGGGGTGAGTACTAATGGATTTCAGTTGGGAGCAAATATGGGGTGGTCTTGTTACTACTGGATTAGTAGGTCTTTCCAAAGTAGTTTTTTCATTTTTACATGAACAAAAAATCAAATACGAAGAAGAACAGGAAAAGAAAGACCAAATAATTTCTATGCTTATTGAAAACAATAAAGAACTCATGACTTGGAGAAAAGACATCGAAAAAGAAAATGTTTTATTGCGTGATGAATTGCGCAATATTAACTACAAAATGGAACGAATAACTGATAGTGATTTGATACTATTAAAAGACAGAATACTTCAATACTGTAGGTATTTCATTAATAAGGGAGAAATATCATTAGGTGCTAGAGAAAACATAACAGAAATGTACCACTGTTATGAAAAAATGGGTGGTAACGGCACGGGAAAGCTCATTTACGAACAAACGATGAAACTGAAAATCAATGATTTAAACGTAGAAAACCTTTCATAAAGGAGGTGTATACTGTGTGTGCTCCAGAAAATCCTACTACCATAGAACAAGAAGAAATAAAACCAATTGTTAACCAACAAGCCACGGAGGAATCTTCCATGAAACACTGGGATATGGACATAATTATATCCTGGGGGTTAGTAGTTATGGGTATTATATCAATCCTTGGATGGATTATATACTTCATAGATACTGGTAATTCTAATGGAACAGAGATTCCTATGGCTATAGTTAGTGGTCTTACTGGTGCTTTAGCTGGTAGACACATGCCAAGAAAAGAGCAGTATCCTGATAACAATAACTGTAATTATCCAACAAGGAGGGAATAAAAATGCCTACTTCTGAACACTTTAGTGCTGAAGAACTTAGGTGCCACGGTAAAGGTTGTTGTGATGGTGGAGTAGATAAAATCTCACCAAGACTCCTGGAATTGCTAGAGCAACTGAGAAGTGATACTGGTGGATTACCACTAGAAATAAGCTGTGCTTATCGGTGTCCTACCCATAACGCAGAGGTAGGTGGAGCACAATATAGTCAGCATCAATACGGCACAGCAGCAGATGTCATTTGTCCAGACCACCTAGAGTTTGGAGAATTCTTATGGTATGTGGACCAATTGCCATTTGACGGTGTTGGAATCTATGAAGACCAAGAGTTTATTCATGTGGACGTGCGTAATGGGGGTGTAGGCGGACCAGGTGACCACATTTATTTCTAATAAAATACATAGTTAAGGCAGCTGAAACGGAATCAGCTGCCTTAATTTGTTTTATTTATATGTTATAGCACTCAGATGACTCTAATTATGCTGACCTATAATCAAATCATTATACTGGTCAAATTATACACCTCAGAATCAATTTATATAAATTAGTTGAGGTTGTTTTCTTTTTCTTTAGTTTATAAAGACAGACTATAAAGGAGGAGTACCAATGGGTAATACCGTTGTCATTCATGTAGGCAATGTAAAGAGTAAAGTACAAAACCTACCTATGAATTTAGCCAATAAAATAGCAAAAGAACTGTCTGTAAAAGTACCAAATTACTGGTTTTCTACAGCATTCAAAATGGGCAGATGGGATGGAACACAAAAATTCTTTATAAGACCAGCCAACACATTTCCTACTGGATTACTAAAAACTGTAGTAAATATGATTTCAGAGCAATTTGAGTTACCTTTAGAAATACAAGATGAACGTAAAGGAATCAATGATTTAGCGGTAACTCCAGTAGAAAAACAATATACCATAGGAAAGGACAAGAATTTTAGAGAATACCAAGTAGAAGCCTTAAATGCTGTTATTACCAATAAGGTAGAAAATGCCCCATTTGTACGTGGAGTAATAAATTTGGCTACAAATGCAGGAAAAACCACAGTAGCTGAAGGGCTAATCAATGAACTTTATCCTAAACTGAAAAAGAGTAACCAATTTTTGTTGTTTGTGACTCATTCTAAGGAGATAGCATATCAGGCTCAAAAGTCCATTGAGACTGACTTAGGAATAAAGGTAGGTATCATTGGTGACGGAAAATGGGAATTGAAAACAGTTACAGTAGCTATTGTGTCTACTCTGTATAAGCGTATGAAAGATAAAAAGCCAGAGTTCAAATTTCTAATAGAAAATGTGGCTGCTTTCATAGCTGATGAAGTCCATCATTCTTCCTCCCAGAGTTGGTATGATGTATTGTGCTCCTTTACAAATGCTTCTATCAGAGTAGGGTTGACTGGTACAGTAGATAAGTCTAATCCTGTTAATGAAATGAGGCTGTATTCCTGTACTGGTCCAGTGGTAACTAAGGTGTCTAATGACTTCCTCATTCAGAAGGGATACTCAGCTAAACCAATATGTATCATGTTCCTGGTGGGAGAATCCGAACTAGATGATATACCATATTCAGATGCATATAACTTGGGTATAGTTGAGAATGAGGAACGTATTCAGGTTATACATGATATTTGTTGTAAAGAAACAAAAGATAACAATAAAGTCTTGGTGTTAGTGGAATACCTTGAACACGGAAATATTATAAATGAGAAACTAAAAAATCTCAAGAAGCAAGTGTATTTTACAAACGGACAATTGTCATCTGAGGAAAGACAAAAACTCCTAGATGACTTAAAAATGGGAAAACTTGATGTCCTTATTAGTACTAGCATACTCGATGAGGGTGTAGATGTCTCTGGGATAAATGCTATAATTTACGCAAGGGGAATGAAGAGTACCAGAAAGCTACTTCAGGGAATAGGTAGAGGATTGCGTAAGAAAAAAGATGGAAGTCCATTGAGGTTTTATGACTTTATAGACAACACTAACCTCAAATTGCTACAGCACTCTCAGAACAGGTATGAAGTATTGAAAAAAGAAAAGTTCACTGTAAAATTGATGAATCTTGAGGATTATAACAAGATGAGCTGGAAAGACATCAATAAGGAGGATAAACCTAATGAAAACCATGAAAAATAACAACAGTTTTTTATTTGACCCTAAAAGCAGGTATAACAATATAGATAACACAGAGATTGTATTCCTCACTCCCAAGCAAATCAAAAAGCTAGACATTGGAGTAGACACCAGCATCTTTAGAGAAGATGAGGAAGATGATTTGTTTCCATTTTTGCTAGATAGCTTGAAAGAAATGGTAAAGGAATCAACTATGGGTGAGGATAATGGTTCTACCATAGCAATCAAAGTAGAAGGCTCTGATTGTAGAGCATATATAGTTTTGGATATAAACGGAAAAATGTGTAAACTACAAACTGAAGAGTGGGATATACTCAATAACCTCAAAGGATTGCCTATTCATAAGCAGACTAAGGTATTCCAAAGGCTCATTTCTCAGGGAGAAATTACATTAAACGACTTGGCAGCAGTAGACATTGATACTGGAGTGTACAAAAAGCTAGTGGTAAATGATATGTGTGGATTCCATGTGTGCCAGGAAAAGATTGCTGAGTTAGACAGGATTTCAGACGAACAAAAGAACAACAAGAAATTTGAAAAGATGAGAAAATTTGTGATGAAACAACTGTGAGGTATGTATTATGGTAACTGTTAATGATATACTAGATGCTGGCTTATTAGCCAATGGAAAGTTACCAGATATATACTGGGAGTTGAATTTATCTGGCACTGAATTAAAAGTGCTTAGATATGTGTACAGTAATTGCCTTAGATTATACCGTACACTTCCTATTTTTCCAAAGGGAAAAGATGGTTCTCCTAGATTCTGGAGAGGCAAAGAAAAGATGGCGGATGACTGTGGCATGTCATACCCTACTTTTCGTAAAAGCGTAAGGAATCTGTATAATCTGGGTATACTTACTTCTATGGATGGAATAGAAGATGAGGATGAGATTTATTGTATAGGTTTGAAGCCTGACTTCCTTAACTCTGGACTTTTACAGACCGAAAAAAATTTTCGGTCGCATTCTAAAAAGGAATTACTGTTATTACTTTATAATAAAGATACTGTAGAACTAATAGAAATAAGTTTAAGAGTAGAAATAGAAAATAATCCTTCTGTTACTAACGTAACAGAACTGGTGGAGCACCAGGATAAACCTAAGAAGTCTCATGTAAAAGTCAAGAGCAAAAAACGTACTACAGCTTCAAAGCTAAAAACTAAAATTGTCAGAGTACCAATAATTATGCGTACTCCAGTTACAGGATTCAGAAAGCACGTCTCTGTAATACCTAAAACATTTAACCTTCAGTTTTATCAAGAAAAAAGAAGGCAGCTACAGCATATACGTACTGCTTCAGATAACAAAATCCTAGAGATAGCCAGTTACTATGAATATAAAGCAAGAAATGCCATAGGTGCTTCAGGTTTTAGAGTTTTAGGCAAGAATTACAAGGAACACAAGAATTGGAAATTCCTTGAAAAATTATATAAAATGTGTGAAGATAACCATTGGGATTATAAGGTATACATTGATGCTCAGTTTGATAGGGTAAGATTCTACCAGAGAAAGCAGGATTATCCGTACCTCAATCAATTCTTTTCAGAAGGAGCAATCAATGCTTATCACAGATACGTAAAAGACTACAAGGAAAAATACTCTACTACTGGCAATGCCAAAGTTAAGACTGAAAAGGTACAGTCTTTTGCAGAGCAAGTAGCAGATAAAATCGTAAATGACTGCGAAAGAATGTCTACATATATGAAGTCAGCTTCTAAGCGTAGAAGTACAAGCGAATTAACAGCAGAGCAAGTCAAAATAGTGTATATATCAGAACACTGGATGGGGTTATCTTATTTCTATCTTTCCAGTATTCCTTGGTTTATGACCTATTTAGACCAGCTTCCAAAGGAGCAATACATTGAAGAACTGTCAGAGCACATACGAACTATACAGAAGTCAAAAAGTCTATCAGATAAAGTTACCAATATCGTAAGAGTAGTTGAGTCTCAGATGGATATACCGCCAACAATGCTTCTTGAGCAGTAATTGGAGGTAGGCTTTGTTTACTTTAGTTGTTGTAAATAGGGGGTGATGTAATGTCTGACGTAGGTGTATACAAATTTACAGCTAGAATTCAGATAAAAATACTGGCGGTCTTGTGGCGTGACCAGTTTTCGTTTAATCTATACAGGGATGTAGTCAAACCAAAGTATTTTTCTAACGCAATTCATGTAGACATGTGTAGAATAATCTTTGACTACTATAATCAGTACAACCTTCCTCCTACTGCTGATGTTCTTACTGAAGAAGTAAGCACAATGTGTGGTAAATACAAGAAGAAGGAAAAGCTGCTGGATGACTACTTGAATTGTATAGAGACAATGTCCAGTGTTAGTTTGGACGATATTGAGTATATCAGGGATAAAGTAATAGCATTCGGAAAGCGTCAGTCACTGGTAGACGCAGTGTTGGAGAGTGCTAATATACTGGAGAAAGAACCAGATACAGAGTATCCTAAGATTGAAGGGTTAGTCAAGGATGCCCTTATGACTGGTGAAAATCTAGCAGATTTAGGCACAGACATATATGAAGACGTAGAAGAGAGATTCTTGTCTTATACTAATGATGATGACGTAATTGAAAGAATACCTACAGGTATAGAAAAATTGGATTCCTGCCTTGGAGGTGGACTAGGTAGAACAGAAATGGGAGTAATAGTAGCACCTCCAGGACGTGGAAAAACCACCTCACTCATATCTATAGGTGGCGCTGCTGTAGAAGCAGGATACAATGTACTTCATATTTCTCTGGAGAACAATGAGAAACAGGTTACTAGAAACTATGATTTAAGACTGCTGAAGAAGAACATGGAATATGTTAAGGACAATGTAAACAAGTCTATAACTGCTATGTTCAATATCCAGAGGTATAGAAAAGGTCAACTCAGAATAAAGAAGTATCCAACCAAGTCAGTAACTACACAGACCATACGTATGTTTTTGGATAAACTGAAGATGGTAAAGGGATTCGTACCAGACATACTTATTGTAGACTATGGTGCTATTTTGAAGCCTATATCAAATTACAGTGATAAACGCATGGGAATTGAGTCTGTGTATGAAGAACTTAGAGCAATTGCTGATGACTATAATTTGGCACTTTGGACAGCTGCCCAAGGTAATCGTGGAGCACTATCCAAGAAAATAGTGTCAATGGTGGACTTGGCTGAGTGCTTTGCTATTGCTAATATAGCTGATGTTATGGCTTGCTTATGTCAGACTGCTAAGGAGAAAGTCAAGGGAGATTTAAGGCTGTTCCTGCCTAAGATTCGTGATAACCCAGATAACATTATCCTCAAAGGCAAGATTCTGTACGAAATCAAGAAGATAGAAATGTATGATGTAGTAGAGAATACAGATGACGATGATGAGGAAGAAGAATCAGATGACTGGGAAAGTGATAAGAAACCTAATAAGAACAAGAAAGGGTGACTCCGATGAAAATAGCTTGTACTGCTGATTGGCACATCCATGCTTTTAGTGACTTTTCTAGGCAGGTTCAAGTAATTTGGGATGAAGATGCTGGTAGATTTGTAGAAAGTGACAGTGAATCTGCTAAGGAGTTGAATTCCAGATTGCTCAATATCCTGGATGGAATCTGTGATTTAAGGGATTATTGTATTGAGAATGATATTTCTGTTGTATTGAATGCTGGGGATGTTTTTCACAAAAGGGGCAGCATTAACGTGGATACGTTTAATGCTGCTCATAAAGTCATTAAGAGTTTTGCTGATAGGAATATTGAGCTGATAATTTTGTCTGGAAACCACGACCAGACAGATGCTTCTGATTTACCTACTTCATCTATTCACACTTTGTATAACGTAGCTACCATTATAGAAAAACCCTGTAAAATTGACTTGAAGGATACATCAGTAATAGCCATTCCTTATTCTAGGAATAAAAAATTTGTGCTGAAGTCCATAAATAAATACTTTGATTCCAATAGTAAAAACAATATACTTATGGCTCATCTGGGTGTGACTGGTGGAGCAGTAGGCAGCGGAATGTATCTCATGAATGATGAGTATTCAATGAAAGACTTGAAATGGGACAAATGGAAGTATGTAGTACTAGGTCACTACCACAGACCTCAGTTATTGTCTCATAATTCATTTTACTGTGGAACTCCAGTACAGAACACATTTAATGACGAGATTAAATCCGATGAAGATGGTGGGTTTAATGGATTTTTTGTGGTAGATACAAGTAAGAGGTATGATGTACAGTTTGTACCTATAAAAAGACCAAGGTTTATCACCATAAATTCTCCAGAAGATGTACCAGATAACATGAGTACTGATTTTTATAGGATAAAAACACCAGCTGAGGCAGTGGAAGCAATAAAGTCAGTAATTGATGAAGAAAATGTGAATGTCAGGTTAGACATAGAACGTAATTATGCTGAATTAGATAGGAGTGATATAGGCATTTCAGATTCATTTGAGGAAGCAGTAAAAAAGTATGCTAAAGAAAACTATGAAGGTAAATTGAATGACGTGGTGGATGTAGGGTTAGAAATACTTGCGGAAGCAATATCAGGAGGTAAATGACATGATATTTAGCACTTTAACAATACAGAACTTTATGTCTATACGTAGTGCTTCTATTGATTTGAGCAATAGAGGGCTAGTGCTCATAAATGGTGTAAATCATGATAATGAAGCGCTGAATAACAATGGTGCTGGAAAATCTTCAATCCTGGAAGCACTTGTATATGTTTTGTATGGCAGAACTATAAGAGGGCTGAAGGGCGATGAAGTAGTCCATAAAATACCTAAAAAGAATACTAAGGTGTCCTTAGAGGTAATAGACGATGACGGCGTGAAGTATCTCATCACTAGGTATCGTAAGCACTCTACCAACAAAAATAAGTCAACTTTATTCAGGAATAAAATAGACATTACTCCTAAGTCTGAAGCTGACTTTAATGAATATGTTGTTCAGTTACTACAGGCTGATTATACTACATTTACTTCCAGCCTTTTGTATTCTGCTGAATCATTTAGGTTTACTATGGCTACTGATGCTGAGATAAAGAAAACCTTTGATAATATGCTCAGTTTGGATACACTGACTAAGTGCTTAGAAATCACTAAGGAACGTATTAAGACAACTAATTGGAGTATACAAAAGGTCAACGAATCCATTGGTTCATATAACAGCCAAATTACCAATATTGATTCTAGGATAGAAGAAGCAAAAGAATTGAGAATACAGTATGAGACTAAAAGAAAAGAGAAAGAGAACACATATAAATCACAGATAAGTGAGTTAGAGTCAGAAATAACAGAGTTGAATGAAGAATCCAAGGAATTGTCTGTACTAGAGCAGAGTTTACAGAAAAAATTGGATAAACACGAAAAGTCATTGGCTAGCCACAAGAAAAAATCAAAACAGCTTGTAGAATTAAAGCAGGAACTGTCTCTCATTTTACAGGATAAAAGAACAGTAGAAACACAGATTAAGTCAAGTGAGACCACTATAAAGGATAATATGAAACGTAAAGAACGTCTGGAGGAATCTGTAAAGAAACAAGAGAGCAAGAAGTCAGTATTGCTAAACAAAATGGCAGAGTTAGACAACCAGATTGGTCAGCCTTGTCCTACTTGTGGTCAACCTCTTACTAAGGAGAGTTTAGAGCCAGCCAAGGAAGAATATAAGGAACGTATCAAGGAACACGACGATAATATTGCTGAATTCGTAGCTTCTATACAGTCACTGTCTGATTCTACAGATAATCTTAATAAGTCTATTGAGTCTCACAAAAAGCAGCTGTCTGAATTGGAAGAATCTGAATCAGAGTTTTTGTCTTTATTAGACAAATTCAAGGGTATAGAATCAAAGTTGGAAGAATCCGAAAAGTTGGTTAAATCCGTACAATCAAAGCTGAATAAGTGTCAGTCAGACATAAAACTGGTAAATAACGATATCAGTAACAAGAAAGATATGATTGTTAAGATACAACAGGATATAAAGGCTAATACTAAGGACAAAAATCCATATGATGCCACTATTAAGTCATTAGAGGATGATAAGATAGAAGTGAAGCAACACATTGAAGAATGTAATAAGGAATTGATAAAGCACAATGAATCTATAGAGAAGTTGATGTTTTGGCAGCAGGCATATTCCAATCAAGGTATTAAGTCTTTCATCTTAGATGATATTACCCCATTCCTGAATAGACGTGTAAATAAATACTTGTCTAAGCTATCTTCTGGAAGAATTGAAGTGGTATTTTCTACCAGAACAAAACTGAAGTCAGGAGAGGAAAGGGAAAAATTCTCCATAGATGTGTATAACTCTGATGGTGGAGAGCAATATATTGCTAATTCTGGTGGGGAGAAGAAACGTATTGATTTGGCTATAAACATGGCTTTACAAGACTTAGTAGCTTCCAGGAGTTCAAAGAAAATCAATATAGCAGTGTTTGATGAAGCATTTGACGCATTGGATGAATCTGGTGTAGAAGGAGTCATTGAGTTATTACAGGAGTTATCTAAAGATAAATCTACTATAATGGTGGTATCACACAATGAACACCTGAAAAGCTATTTTACTAACACTATTACTGTAGTAAAACAAGATGGATATAGTAGCATATTAAATAATGACGAACAACTATCTATGTAAGATTTTTCTTCATCCTTACTTTATTATGTAAGGAGTATTCCGATATTCCTTTTTGTAGGGCATAGGCAGTGGAATCTTAGCTGTTAGCCGTTGTTGCCGTTTCCTAGATTCTTTGACGTTCCTAAAAATATTTTTGGAGCACACTATAAGAAACTTGGTTGGCGTTGTTGGGCGTATAAAGCATGATATGGCTGCTTATGTCTTACTTATGCACTCATAGTTCAATTGGTAGAACAACTGACTTGTAATCAGTAGGTTAGGGGTTCAAGTCCCTTTGGGTGCTCCAATAGTGTATCACACCCTGGCAGACAAAACACCAAAGGATAAGGAATCTGCTGTTATCGACCACAGCCTTGGAGATTATTCCTGAAGGACACAGTAAATGCCATCATTGGGGTGCCATGAGTCATAAAGCTGGGAAAGACTCATATTCAGCTCCTCTAGCTCAGTTGGTTAGAGCCCCCGCCTCATAAGCGGTAAGTCCTCAGTTCAAGTCTGAGGGGGAGCACCACAGGGGTATAGCCAAGTTGGTTAAGGCATGGGACTTTGACTCCCAGATTCGATGGTTCGAGCCCATCTACCTCTGCCAATAGAGTTCAAATTGTTGAAATAAGTGCCGTGTATACTGACTGTAATCAGGAGCTACAGAAATGAGGCTTGGCAGACCTTAGTGCTGGTGGAAATAAGACGCATATATAACTTGGGAAACCCAGGCTACACTTAGAAATGAGTAAAAGCTAGATGCGCAGGAAGGTTCACTATAATAGACCACCAAACCTGACTACTGTTACAGCGGTAGTCAGTATTATCCAGATGTAGCTCAGTTTGGTAGAGCGCCTGCTTTGGGAGCAGGATGTCGCATGTTCAAATCGTGTCATCTGGACCATATTTATGTGGGGACGTAATGGTATCGACAGAGTATTGAAGTCATGAAATTCGCAGGTCATGAGTACAGACCTTAATTGGCTCAATAAATTGAACTGACGAATATGATGTTCGCATCGCTGCTTAATCTGTTTTTATAACAGGTTATTTAGCCCTTACTGTATCACTAGCTGTGAGCAGGGCAGTAAGTTTCAAATAAACACAGCAAACATCAGGGTTGCCCATTCCGATGTAAACAAAATGGGGTTGTTTCCTGCTTTATCTTAAAAGCAGGTGGTGGAGGTGTGGACCATTGCACTTGTTCGCTGGTTGCACCCTAGAGTTGCCCTCTATAAAGGCTATTGCGATAATGTTTCATGAGTGAATGTATTTTGGACAGGGGTTCGATTCCCCTCGTCTCCACCAAAGCCATCAATCCCAATGGGATAAAATAATATATAGGAGGAATTAACATGAGTAAACTTGGTGGTTGGATTATTGAACCTTCTTCAACGAAGATGCCTCAAAAAGTAGCTAGTTCCTTTGACAAGGTGGAAAAGGTTTTTGGCTGTACTTACAAGGCTATTTCTTATGTTGGTAAGCAAGAAGTAAATGGAATCAATTATGCCGTTTTGGCTGAGCAGACCGTCATCACTGGTGAAGACACGAAGAATGCTGTTATCATGATTTTCAATGAGAAGCCAGAGAGCAGTGATTTGGCTTGGGTCGGAACCATTCCTGTTGTGGAAGGTGGCGGAAAGTTTGGTGGCACAGACGTTGAGATGATGAGTGCTGATTGTGTTGGCAATCCTGAGAAGGATGTGTTCAATAAAGCCATCGAAGGGTTTGTTGGTTCCAACATTGAGCTTGTAGCTACAGTTGGTACTAAGGTGACCAAAGGCATTGAGCACAAGTTCATTGTTACTATTGCTCCAGTGGTACCAGGGGCAGAGAAAAAGCTGGCTGTTATGTCTTACAATGACATGACTAAAGAAATGAATTTTGAGCCACTTTTGGCAGCTGCTAAGCTGGGATATTCTTTCACTTGGTAAGGGGTGAGAAATATGTCTTCAATTCCACAGTATAACATCATTGACCCTAGTAAAGATGACTTGGGCGTGATTAAGGCAAAGATTGAGGCTATCTCAAAGCAAGTTGACGCAGGGGAAGTCAGCAAAGAGGATTTTGATAAGGAATTAGAAAAGCTGAGTAACAGTCAGAAAGACTCACTGGAACATGCCTTTGGTAAACCTATGGGAGAGTGACCATAATCAAATAGGGAGCAGTGTCCGAGTGGTTTAAGGTGGCAGTCTTGAAAACTGTTGTGCTTTACAGCACCGTGGGTTCAAATCCTACCTGCTCCGCCATAGGACAATACAAGGCTGGGATGTGTTCCCAGCCTTTTTTATTTGATTGAGGTGAAAGAAGTGTATAAATCAATGATGGCTGGATTCCTTATTGCCTTAGGAGGTTATGTTAACCTGAAAGTTGGTGGAGTATTAGGTGCTTTTTTATTTTCTCTTGGTCTTTTATCAGTTATAGCCTTCAAAACTCCATTGTATACAGGTATAGTATCAAACCTTGAAAGCTATAATTATCCACGTAATATGTGTAAAGTATTAGTATACAACTGTATAGGTGCTGCTATGTTAGGTCTACTGTTTTATGGTGGTAGCAGCGATTCAGCTATCAATGTTTTGGCTAAATTGGACAAAAATTTGTTTTCTATTATGCTAGATTCATTTATTTGTGGGTCATGTGTATCTATAGCAGTTAAATCTCAGAGTAAACTTATGACTATAATGGCTGTAGCTGTGTTTATCCTAGCTGGAGGTGAACACTGTGTGGCTGATGTGTTTTATTTTATGTCTGTAGGCACGTTACCAATCACATTTATCCTAACAGTTGTAGTAGGAAATACTCTTGGTGGTATTGTATTCAGTAACATAACCAAGTAGAGAGTGACTTGGTTAGTTCTTATTTCATTAAGGAAGGAGGGATTAGTATGAAATCAATACCAGTTTATATGGTAACTATGGGTAATACAGATGGCTCTATAACTGCTGGAGACCACATTTTTTATGGTGAAGATGGAAGTCTAAATTTGGTAGAATCCAAAAGCTGGTTTGAGCAAGATGAGTTTACCAAGGAAATAACAGACTTCTCTTGTATACCAGTGGATGACATAACAGTTTTGAAACATCTGGGTAGGTATCTCATACTGTCCTATTCTGTAAGGAGTGAAGTAAGAGTTGGTTGAAGACTGGGTTGCCGAGAATATTGATTCAGAGATAAAACATACTGGTAGTGGTAAGGAGATTCATGTTAATTGCCCAGTGTGTGGTGATTCTAGGTATAGACTATACATTAACTTAGATAAAGGCTTGGTTCACTGCCATAATTGCAAATTTAGTGGAAGTATAGTACACTTAATACAATGGGTAGAGGGCACAAGTTATACTAAGGCAATGATGAAGTTTTCTACTATAAAGGGAAACTTGTCTATGCCTGATAAGATTGATGAGTCCATAGAGCATCAGCTATTTTTGTCTGGAGATTTACGTAAGGGATTGACTAAAAGAGCAATTCCACTTCCAGATGAATACAGAAAGATTAGTGGCTCAAATAATCTTGTAGCAATAAGAGCCAGGAAGTACCTAAAAAAACGTATGATAACCAGTAGTATGATAAAACAACATGACATAGGGTTTTGTGCTTCTGGGGAGTACGCTAACAGGATAATTCTACCCATTAAGGAAGAAGGAGAACTCAGATTTTGGGTAGCTAGAGCCATTGGTAACAATGCTAGGCTAAAGGAAAAGTCACCATCCAATGAGGAATACCAGATAAGTAAATCAGAGGTAATTTTCAACATTGATAGAGCAGCCAGCCAGTATCATGCTGCTGTTATATCCGAAGGTATTTTTGATGCTTTGGCTTGGGGTGGAATAGGGGTATCCTTATTAGGTAAGGAACTATATGATGAACAGATGAACATATTATTGGACTACAGGGAATTACTTAGTGATGGACTATACATAGCGATTGATTGGGATGCACGTCAGCAAGCTACAGAAATGGCTGAGAGGTTGTCTAGTTATTTTGACGTAAAAATAGTCAATATCCCAAAGAAATATGATGACCCAAATAAGTTTAGACAGACCCACAAGTACAAGGATATGCTTAAACTGTTAGAAGAAGCAGAGCCATATGGGGAATTTTCTTCAGTAAGAAGGAGATTTACATAGAAGTAGGACTAATTTATGTTTGTCCTTTATTTATCTCATAGTGTTTAGATTGGAGGAAGGTACATGTTAAAAATCAGGATTAAGTATTTACATGATGACTTGGACAGAATTCAGAAGATTTCTGTTGGTGACTGGATTGACCTTAGATGTGCTGAAGAAGTAACTTTGTCTAAGGGAGAACACGCTTATATTCCTTTGGGAGTATGTATGGAGATACCAGAGGGATATGAGGCTTGGCTTACAAGCCGTTCAAGCACGGCGAAAAAATTTGGTATTTTCCATGTAGATGATTTGGGAATAATAGATAATTCATATTGTGGTGACAATGATGAATGGAAACTTCCAGTGGTTGCGTTGAGAGATACTGTTCTTCACAAGAATGACCGCATTTGCCAGTTTAGGCTGCATAAGGTTATGCCAGAAGTACAAATTGAAGAAGTAGAGGTGCTTGGTAATCCAGACAGAGGTGGGTTAGGTAGCACAGGTACTAATGATACTGTCAGGAGGGAAAATTTCCATGGGTAAACAAACAAAGAAGATTGAGGAACATATACAACAAGGTAATGATGCTTTGGATGCATCAATTAAGGCTGCTCACCTTAGCAAAAAGGATGAAGCCTATTTGCGTGGTACACCAAGCCGTGCTGAGGTTGCTAACTATGTTACCTCCATTATAGAGCAACATTATGCTCCTACTCTTCAGGCAGGTTTTCAGTTGGGTATAATGGTGATGCAGGCTATTCTTATTAAGAAGGGCATTTGCACTGGCGAAGAAATACAGGAGTTTACTAAGAGTTTTGTGGAAGAGCAAAAAGCTAGAGCCAAGGAGGCACAACAAGGTCAGACCGAACAGACCAATGACAAGCCACAAGAACCAGTAGACGAATCTAAAGTTGAATAACACGTAAGCCCCATCCATTTAAGTGGTTGGGGCATTTGCTGTGGATAGGAGGGATTATCTTGGGTGTGAAAAATGTGAAAGAAAAAGGAAACAATTTTGAGCGTAAAGTTGCTAAGCTGTTATCTGAGTGGTCAGGCGTAAAATTTATGCGTACTCCTTCCTCTGGAGCCATACATAATTTTAAGGATAAAAGAGTTGTGTCAGATATTGTACCTCCACTGTCTCTTGGAGAGTTTCCATTCTCTATTGAATGTAAGTGTGTAGAGTGCTCATGGGAGTTTTCTGCTATAATTGAGAACACTTCACAGAATTTGAGAGACCATTGGAGTCAGGCAGTAGATGATGCTAGCAGAGAAAATCTGAGACCTATGCTCATTTTTTCTAAAAACTTTAGAGACATTTTTATAGCCATTAGAAAATGGGACTACGACATAATGCCCTTGAATATTATCAATTGTATCTTTTCTTATTCTGAAGACAGAGATACCTTGGTGATTTTTAAGATGAAGGATTTATTTGATGGAATCAGTTGTGAAAATCTTATGGGTTCATTCTCTGTAAAAAATACAGACAAGGGTATAGTGGAAAAAAATTAAAAATTTTTATAAAAACCGCTTTACTTTTAGAATGAGATAAGTTATAATTAGCGTAGGCCGAAAGATTCTACAAGAATCTTGAGATAAAGTACAAATAGTAGGTTCGAGACCTATCAGTAGCTCCATTGTAAATAATAAGGTTAGTACGTTCGTGAGAGCGTTACGTGCCATGATGAATCCGTAGCTGAGTACAGAGTTGTAGTGCGGATAGGTAAAAGCCTTCTGGCTCTGAGAAGCAATCATGACCTTATTATCTTATCTAAAATATAGTGTGTGCTAAGCTATCGTAAATCTGTCTGAGTGAAAAGGAGAGGACAAAAATGAAAAAGACCTATGAAATGAACGGAAAGACTTATGCAACCCTGAGTGCTATTGCGAAGGAACTGGGAATTGCCCGCATTCGTTCCAATCAGCTGGACAAGTATGGCATCAAGAAAGTTACCTCTGATGACGTGAAGAAGGCTGACGACACTGTAGTTACCAATGAAGTTCCTGCTACTGTTGACGTTGCTGCAGACAAGGCAGACGACAAGGCAGACGACAAGGCAGACGACAAGGCAGACGACAAGGCAGACAAGAAGGTTGATGCTCCTGCTACTACTGTTGACACCGCTACGGACAAGGCAGACGAAGCAGACAAGAAGGTTGATGCTCCTGCTAAGAAGGCTAAGACCACCAAGAAGGTTGTTAAGACTGGGACTGCTGAGGACATTGCTGAAGTCGAGAAAAACGTAGTTGACATGAACGCACGTGAGCTGGGCAAGGCAGTTACTAACTTTACGGTGGATGCATTGGTAACCATGGTGAAGAATGTTGATGGCAACACCTGGGATTCCATCAAGAATGCTCCTATTCGTAAGATGCGTCTCATCATGGAACTCAAGAAGCAGTATTTCCCTGATGAAGTACGTCAGGCTGCTCCTGCTAAGGTGTCTCCTTGGAAGGCAATTACTACTGAGGTTTTGAAGAAGGCAGCTAAGAAGCAGAAGATTAGCTGGGCTGAGTGCGACAATGATAGCATTAACCGCATGCGTATTATCATGGCTCTGAAGAAGAAGGGAGTGCAGGCAGAGGATTTGAATAAGTAAACAAAACATGGAAAGTAGTGGGGCAGCTATAGTTGCTGCCCCTGTGAGGTGATAAATATGAGCACTAAATACTTGATTCACGCTTTTAGCAGTACTCAGAGATTGGTAGCTACTAAGAAAAAGCCTGGTGATTGGCTTCTCACTAAAGAGTGGCGTTCAAATGCTAAAGAGGAATGGAGGGTTGGTAAAGGCATTTCCCTTCCAAGGGTAGCAGGCAAGAGTGTAGCTAATGACCTTGGATACCTTCTGGTGAATGATGGTTTAGTACAAGGTTTTGAGATTATTGACGAGAGAACAGGAGAGTCAAAACATGAAGAGAGTACCCATAGTAGGCATAAGAAGTCCAATTCAAGGAATTGAGCGAACTCCAATACATATTGAGCGTATTCCTTGGGATGATGTTTATAAGAAATACGTCAATTACATCAAATTCGCAGCAAAGTCTACTGCTCAGGATAATGAGGGCAATTCTGCTGAGGACTTGTTTCAGGAAGGTCAGTTGATTATGTATAACTGCTACCTTTTGTACGGAGATAAGCCTATTGAGGAATTTGGGGCTATCCTCAAAGCGTCAGTCTGGCGTAAGATGCGTGAAATCTGTAACAGGAAGCAGTTTATACAGGTTAACATTGAAGATGCTTATGACATCGGATATGATGAAGACACTGTAGAAAACATATATCAAGAGCAGAAACTTGCTCACCTGGCTAGTATGTTAGAGGATAACCCTATTGCTTTGACTATTCTCAAGGAGTTTGTTTCTCCATCTGCTAGAACCATATGGGAAGCAAAGATGGATGTAGCCCGCAAAGAAATGTTGCGTTCTCAGGATTATAAGGTGAGCGTGCCCAAACAGGTTCAGCCTACTAAGGCATCTATCCAGAGAGCAATGGAGATACCTAAGTCCAAATTTGAACAGCATTTCAAGGAACTGAAGGAAGCAATGCTAGTGGTATATCCAGAGCATCAGTTACAAATGTGCGTGTAAGTTTATTTGAGTTATCTTATTTTATGTTAGTTACAATAAGGAGGAATATGTTATGGCAACTATTGAAGAAATGATTAAGAATTCCAGCTGCTTTGGTGTAGCTTTTGATGGTTCTGTACGTGAGTGCAAAATTTGCGAGGTTAAACTGAAGTGTGAGAGCAAGTGCCGTTTGGGTGGGGATTCTAAGCCTGCATCAGTTAATGTGGCTACTGCAGATGAAGTTACTCACAGCAACAACAAGAAGGCAACCAATAAGAAGTCTGTTCCTGTTAAGAAAGCAGCAAAGCCTAAAGCTGAATATGCTGATGATATGCCTGACTTCAAGTCTATGTCTGCTGATGAGATTGAGCAACTGGCAGAGGAACGTGGCATTGACATGTCTCAGTTTGAGAAGTATAAGGCAGCAAACATCAGACGCATGCGTGTCACAATGGCTCTGAAAAAGACTTACGAAAAGTAACAATTTGAAGGCGGTGGCGGTGGGATAACTCTCACCGCCATTTTGTTGTATAGGAGGTAATAATCAATGGCTACTATGGAAGAAAAAATCAGGAAAGCTATGGCTGAATTAGGACTTGACCCAGATGGTGGGGATGATAATGATAAGTCTACAAAGGTTACAGTAAAGACAAAGCAATTAGAATCCACTAAAAAAGAGTCAGTTTCCAAACCAACACAAGCGGTTGTACCTAATAAGAAGGCTGATGTTTCGGAAAAATCAAAAAGGGCTGCAGTAGTGACAGAGAAGAAAGTAGAAACACAAACTGATGTGCAAGTGCCTCAGTCTATTTTCATGAAAATCAGTGGCAATCACATGGTTCTCCTTATTCCAGAAGGGTTGGAATTGGATAAGCAGGTTATTGGAGGTAATACATATAACACTGTAGCTGTACAAGTGCCAGATTTTGGTGGTAAACTGTATGAAATGCCATTGATAAATACTGCTCACACTGTTTCTAAGTCCAATACTGTAGTTAGAGTGCCTATTATTATGCCTAAGACTGAGCCCAGTCAATTTTCTAACGATGAGTATCTGGAAAACTTATTGAAGGAGAAAAGTAGACTAGATGCTGAAATTAAGGCTGCTAGAGCAAGTCATGATGATAACCTTGTCAATGATTTAAGAAAGCAACGTAGAAGCATTAGAGCACGTATAAACCATATTGTGGAGGGTTGACATGAACAGAGTGCCTATAATACATAGGGTGTCTATTTATCGTAGGCACTCTATTTATCGTAGAACATCAGTATACCGCAGAAAGCCATTATACCCAGAGTTGTCTAAGTTTAGGACTTGTGAGTTATTGTATAATAACAGTAATTGGTGTAAAAATAATGGCAAATACATCATTAGATGTATGGAAGCAGGTTTTGATTTCAATAAGGTAGCTAATGCTATTTCTTACGGAAGAGAACACAATAAAACTGCTAGACTTATAGTGGATTTTGAGGTAGATGAAAGAATACTGTGGGCTGCTTCTTATGCTGACCATAATATATTACAGATAAATGTATTTTTGTGTAAAAAAGACCTGTCATGGGTAGGAAGATTATCCCATATTGCTAATAAGTGTGGAATGATTGTAGTATTATTCTTGTTTCCGATTGTACCTAACAGGATAATGCCACATCACGTGCTTAGAGTCATTGATATGGTAAAGAATCTGCCCTCTCAGTATATAATGCTTAGGTTTGCTGAGTCTAAATCAAGATTACTAGAACACGGTAATTGGATGAATATCAATGGAAAAGCTGTAGATAAGAGATTTATACAAGTAAATAATGAAAACTGGGGTTGTTCTCCTTTATTTAAGGAGAGATTTATGAAACTAATCATGGAGTATACAGAACCAAGGGGAATTAAAATTGGAGTTTGCGGAGATAGCGAAAACTGCATCATGTAATAGGATTGTGAGGTGAGTACATTTGGCTTTGAGACAAGTAGAACTAGATAAATTTTTATCAGTATCATTTCCTTGTAGATTAAATAAGCCTTTGTTGGTAAACATCAGAGGTTGTAATGGTTCTGGAAAATCCACAATACCTATTATGATGATGAATACTGACCCTTATGCCTTTGAGGTAGTTTGGTATAGAAATAACAAAAAACGTGTAATCTGTACAGTATTCCCATCATATGAATTCTTGGCTGTAGGTCATTATCACTCTAAGTGTGGAGGAATGGATTCAATAAAGGACACTCAGGAGGTCAAAGACTCAGTACAAGCATTGTGGAACTGTAAAATGAACATACTTATGGAAGGAATCATGGCGTCTACAGTATATAAGACTTACGCTGACTTGTTTTCTGAATTAAATAGTGATAACTCCAGAAAAGTATTGGTGTTTAATTTAGTACCTCCACTAAGCACATGCTTAGATAGGATACAGTCTAGGAATGGTGGTAAACCTATTAAGAGTGAATTGGTAGAGGGAAAATGGAAAACTGTATGTAGAAACCATGAAAAGTTTTCTGACGCAGGTTTTACTAGCATAAAGGCTGATAACTCTGAGATTTCTATAGGTGACACATTAAGTTGGTTCTTTGAAAAAATCAATTTTCGTACAGATACCTTTACAGATAAAATGATAAGTGCTTCTACTGCGGTAGAGTCAATTGAATATACAGATAAAAATGGAAAAATGAAAAGAATCAGGTCACTGCCAAAGTTTACTGGTACTCCAGAGCCAATTTATATACCTACTAAAGAGGATACAGAAGGGTATGAGTGGTCTAAATATTACAAAAAGCCCAATAAAAATATGGTTATAAATTGGGATAACATGAGGCTATATTGGTACTGGATAACTGAGAGAATGAGGATTTGGCACAGGAGAACAATTCTTAGAGAGCCATTCCCTTGGACTGAAGACAAGATTCTACAGGATAACAAATTCACTAATTGCTTCAGGGATTTGGATAGAGGTACACTTGTATACATCAGGGAGATTCTAAGGAAATTAGATGAACCTTGTGAAGATTTAACAAAGCGTATTAAGGAAGTCATACTAAACACACAAGTATATAGAATGTTTCTAAAGTATTCTACTTGGAAAAAGATAGGATTCTTGTATCTGGATACCTATGAGGAACAATGGGAGCAAGCCAAGGAAAAACTAAGAACTGCTAAGGCTAATGGTGAGGTTATATGGCACGCAGCTTATTTTGTTACAGACTTAAAAGCTGCCAATCCTAACCCTAAGACCAATCATGACAAGCTGGAAAATGCTTTATGCTTATGTGAAATGTTTTATGAGTACTTAGACGACACCTATGAATATGTCATAAGTCATGATATGAAGGATTGTTTAGAGCATCTTGGACATTTTCCAGAGATAAAAGGATTCTCAGTATATGAATGGCTGTGTGATTGGGGGATGGCTTATAGATACGTGAAGAACTATTTTGTAAACTGGACAGACGACAGTTATGTAAATGTTGGTCCAGGCAATAGAATGGGGATGGATTTAATCTTTGAGGACAAAGGAGGTTTGGACTACCCAGAGTTGAATTTCTATCTCAGAGCCTCATGGAAACACTACATGAAAAGGTATGGGTACTATGATGAGTTCATTTCTTTAATTCCGAAATGGATGAATGGTAGTGTAACTGTTAGAACCATAGAGCATGATATATGTGAGACCCAGAAATACCTGAATATATACTATGGTATAGGCAGGACTAAAAGCAAGTTCAAGAATGAATCCAGAAATAACCTAGATTCACTAGTACTGTAGGAGGTATCAATCATGGCATACAAGAAGTCAGAAGAATTTTCCTATGAAATCACTAAGCATTTGTGTGACTTGTCCGAGAAGAACAAGGGATGGGTGAAGCAGCTGAATACCGTAAAATGGAATAACTCTAAGGAAGAAGTGTACGACATACGCAGCTGGCATTATCCTGATGGTTCTGATACTCCTGATAGGATGTCTAAAGGAATTTCACTTTCTTATGAAGAATTTGCGATTTTGTGTCAATCTGCTTATGATGAAGGCATTGTCAGCTAAACAGATATTATTACTCATGTGAAGGGAGTGATAAACATGGTTGATAAGGACTTTTATGACTTGGTAAATAATGGAGTCAAGAGGTCAAGTGACAACTGGGGTACTGGAGTAATTCTTCAGCACCCTGTTACCAATAAAATCCTTCTAGCCAGAAGAACAGATGGAGATAAGCAGTATGCCTCACCTGGTGGTAAAGTAGAGTACCAGGAGAGTCCAAAAGAAGGAATACTGAGGGAGTGCAGAGAGGAAAGTAACGTAACCATAAAGGATATGTGTTGTTATGATTTCCGTACTCACTCTAGCCCTAATGGTAAGAATTGGGTTGACTTCCTGTTTTACTCTAATAACTTTGATGACTCTGACATACGGAATCAGCCATCAGAAATGGAAGAATTTTCTTGGTTCACAGTAGAGGATGCCTTGAATTTGGACTTGTTCCCACCAACCAAGGCAGCATTAAAGAGAGCAGTAGAGTTGGGACTCACAGCAGGTAGTTGTGATGAACAGAATTACATTCCATTTGTAGACTGCCCATCTACTCCTTCTGCTGTACAGGATAGCTGCTGCTGTGCTTATTCTTTTGTAGAACCAGAGAAGATTTTTGATAAGGGTGATGCTCCTTATTTACCTTGGGACTAAGCACACCAAATAATCTATGATTGATTGTAGATACCTCTTTATTTAGTTAGGTGTAGTTTTATAGCATCTACTAAATAAGGAGGTATTTTTATGTATTGTTTACAAGGAGAAAATCCTACTAAGATGTATTTACAGTCTATTAAGGACTTGATGGCTAATGGTGATGAAGTATCCCCCAGAGGTAAGTTGGTAAAGGAACTGCGTCCAGCTTGTATTGAGTTTCTTAATCCTTATAGCAGGGTAACATTCTTGGGGGGCAGACGAATCAATCCATTCTTTCAGGTAGCAGAAAGCCTTTGGATTCTTAGTGGTAAGGCTGACGTGGAGTGGCTGACTAAGTTTAATGCCAATATGTCCATGTTCTCTGATGATGGAAAGTGGTTTAATGCTCCTTATGGAGAGCGAATCAGAACTTGGAACAAGAATGCTCTTCACAATGTAGTTATCAATCCTATTGACCAGTTGGCTGATGCATATAGAAAGCTGGTAAACGATAAGGATACACGTCAAGCAGTTATTGTGATTAGCAATCCTATGTTCGATAACTCTAAATATACGATTGATGAAAAAGGCAAGGATATTGCGTGTAATCTTGTGATTACTTTTAAGATTCGTCATGATGCTCTCAATATGACTGTATTTAATCGTAGTAACGATACTCACTGGGGTGTATTTGGTGCTAATCTTTGTCAGTTTTCTACTATACAGGAAACACTGTTGAACTGGCTGCGTAAGTCTGGCAATCCAGAATTGTCTAGCCTGAAGATGGGTACTTATAACCAGATTACGGATTCACTTCATATTTACATGGATTCTTATGGCTCTAAGTGTACTGATGACGTAATGGATTACTATAAGGAAAATCCAGAGGAAGAACTGGAAGTTGATTTCCTTCTTGATTCTGATAAGGGTAATTTTGAGCCTAGAATGAGGTTGTCTGCTGAAGAGTTTGATGCCTTTATCTCAGTATTCTGGAGCGTTATCAATCCTTATCTTATGGACGATGAAACACTGGTAGACGATGAGCGTTGTGAAGAAGTATTCGGAAAAGTAGGCTTAGTAGATGGCATGTACCGCAGAGGTGTAATAGATGACTACTGGCTTATGGTAATTCAGGCAATGCTGTCTTATAGGCTGGTTAAGATGGGCATGCTGTCTAAGGCACTCAACTACATGAGTGTAATGGCAGATTGCCAGTGGAAAGTTTCTATGATGTTTTTCCTCAAGACCTTTATTTATAAGCAAGAAGGTGATATGAAGGAAGAATGCTATAACAAATTTAATGAAATTGTGAACAACATGAAACTTAGCTACTCCAACGCATTTGGAGAAGATAGCAAGGAAGTAAAAATGTTAATGAAGTACTTGGCACTATAAGGAGGACTTTAGATGAATAATGATGTAACTCAGGTGATTTCTGATACCACCAATAAGAATGACCTTTTGATGATGCTAAATTATCGGAGGTTGAAGAACATTAGACGTTGCAATAACCTGCCTACTATCAACACAGTAGACGTAGCTCAACATAGCTTTTATACTGCTCTTTTGGCAGTTACGTTGGCTTCAGACTATAATGTGTGGGCTACCAAGAACAATCTTCAGTATCACCCTTTGGACTTTGATAATCATGTACCTACCATTGATGGCGATAAGGCTATGAAGAAGGCATTGTTCCATGATTTAGAAGAGTCATTTACTTCTGATATTCCTTGGAACGTAAAGCACCATGATGAGAAAGCACATGAGGCAATTACTGAATGTATTCATTCTAAGCTGAACAAAGTGTATGATGGATGTAGTCCTGTTATTATGGAGCACAAGCACTTCATTGAGACCTGTAAGGACAAAACTATTGAAGGACAGCTGGTAGATTTAGTAGATTCTCTGGAGTGTGCTTGGTACTGCTATCAAGAAGTGAGCATGGGTAATAAATACCTTGGGAATATGTTAAATAAGTGCGTAAAGCTCATTGAGGCTATGCCTTTGTACGAAAAGTTGTATAAGGCAAGCCCCATATTCAAGAGCATGATAAAGCTGTTCGATAATTTGGCTAAGTCCAACTGTGATAAGACTATGAATATTGATTAGGAGGAAAATTATGAGTAATCAGCAGGAACTGAAGGAAGAACTCTTGCGTAAGTTTAAGGAGTATCTTGATAGTCAGGAGGAATTGAGTCCAGACAACATTAATATGATGAAGTTTCTTCCGTACCTTTTGAAGCTACAGAATCAGAAGTCACTCATATATGGACGTAGCTACTGTAGACATGGCGATTTGTCCATCTTCTTGAATACAGAGAGAAAGTGGGATAGAATTTCCAACATAATGGACAACGCTATGAAGTCAGGGATGAATACACTTTATAGTGATAAATCAGCCACTCCTACAGAGACTTTTGTGGATACAGTAGTAGACCTAGCCAGCTATGGGATGCTGTGGGCAGCGTACATTATGGAAACTCATCCAGAGGACTTCCAAAGATTTATTGAGAATAATGAGATAGAGTAACAGGAAAATTTTACAGCAATTCTAAATTGACGTGTAAAATTAAGGTACATCCGTTATATTTATGATAGAACCCATTTGAGGGAGAAATAAAAACATACAAGAAGGAGAGATTAACCATGGCAGACAAGAAAAAAGACGCAAAGGCAACCAACAAGAAGGCAGCAACTGCTGTTAAGAAGGATGCTAAGGCAAAAGTTGAGGTAGGTACTGTAGCTAACACTGGTGACATTGTGAAGGGTATTGCTGATTTGAGCAAGGACACTGACCGCAAGATTTCACAGGCTGATGCAGCTCATGTGATTCGTCTGATGGCTCAGGCAGTTGGCAATGAGATTGCTAAGGGCAAGCGTGTACAGCTCACTGGATTTGTTACATTCTATCCGTCTTACCGTGGTCCACGTAAGGGCAATAACGTACTGACTGGGGAGTCCATGGACATTCCTGCTGGAGTTGCTCTGATGGCTAAGGCTGCTGGTCCATTGAAGGACATCACCCATAACATGGATGAGAAGATGGTCAATGCCATTAAGGCTATCAACGAATAATTACGACATCAATTCCATAAAGAAATAGCAAAGCCGTGTTGTGTAAGAGCAACACGGCTTTTCTGTTCACTAACTAATGTAATACCATGGTATATCCCTTTATTTAGGGTAGACTTATTAAGAAGGGAGTTGAGTATGTGAACTGCGATAAATGCGAACTCTGTAAGGGAGTTTCTAACCCACTAATAATGGGAGAGGGCAGTGGAAAATCCAGGGTTATGTTTATACAGGACTGTCCAGGAGAATTAGACGATAAGCACGGACAACCATTTTATGGTAAGTCATGTAATGCCGTGAGAACTGCGATGGAAAATCGTGGGATAAGCGATGTCTATTTCACCTCCTTGGTAAAATGTTTAGCACCTAACGAAGAACCAAAACCTGCTCATATAGAGCAGTGCTTAGAGTACCTAGAATCAGAGATAGAGGTGGTTGACCCAGACATTATAATTCCTACTGGGAATAAATCACTGAAATACTGTATAGGTAGGGTTGGAATAACCAAGGTAAGAGGCAATGCTCAGGAAGTAGAAATTTGTGGTAGAACTAGAATTGTACTGCCTACAATGCATCCACGTTCAGTACTGAAAAAGCCAGCCTATAAAGAGTATATCCTAAAAGACATGGATACTCTAAAGGATTTGTACGACAATGGAATGACAGAGGTTTCAGGGGTAGACTACAAGTATTTGGAAACTGTTGAGGATTGCGTAAAAGAAATAGTACGTATGAAGAATGAGGCTAAAATACTTAGCTTTGACTTGGAGACAACAGGAAAGTCTGCTTATATGGATTACTCTAAGATTGTTTGTATAAGTCTTACGGATAAGACTCATTATGGAGTAGTAATACCTCTGTATAAACATGATTCCCCAATGAGCACTCAGGAAACTGGATTCATAGTAAAGCTGTTGAGGTGGTTACTGGAAGATGAATCCATACCTAAAGTAGCACATAACGGTAAATTCGATATTGAGTGGCTAAGAGATTGGTTAGGAATTGATGTAAAGAACTTCTCATTTGACACCCTGTTGGGTCACTACTTAGCTGTATCAGAAGAGCAAGGTACTCAAGGATTGAAGAGTCAGGCTTGGGAGTTTACTGATATGGGTGGGTATGACAATGAATTGGATGAGTACAGGGGTAAGCTATCTGATGGAGAAGGAGTAAATTCCAGATACAACTATGATAGAATACCTTGGGATATATTGAAGACATACGCTGCTGCTGATGTAGACTGCTGCTTGAGATTGTATGAAATATATAAGCCTATGATTGAAGAGAATGACAAGTGGAGTATTGTTATGAATGATATAATGATGCCAGTAAGTTATGCTCTGAGAGATATAGAGTCCAATGGAATGAAGATGGATGTTGATATTTCCAAAAAGTATAAGAACAGCTATGCTGAGGAAATAACCAGAATAACAGATAGGCTAGAAAGCTATCCAGAGGTATTGGACATTGAACGTGAAAAGCGTCAGCTGTTTCAGGAGAGAGAACTGATAAAGTCAATACCTAAGAAGGACAGAACAGATGAAGAGCAAAAGAAATTCACGGAGTACAAAAAGTATGAGAATTTCAAGTTTAACTGGAATAGTGTTAATCAGCTGCGTGAATTGCTGTATGATAAGCTAGGGCTGGTGACGTCAGTACTCACAAATAAAGGTGAATTAAGTACCAGTGAGGAAGCAATGAATGAGATAAGAGAGCAGCATGAGATACCAGACCTGCTCTTAGAACTCAGGAAAATTAGCACTCTGAATAATATGTTCATACAAAAGCTGCCTGAAATGGTGGATTCTCAAGGGATAATACATCCTAGTTTTAATTTGTCTGGAACGGTTACAGGACGTTTGAGTAGCGAGAACCCTAGAATTGCGTGATGTTGGGGTTGTAAAATAGGGTGAACCCAAGTACTGGGGTGTGCACTACACGTTTAGTAACTACAGGAAATGGTAGCTAAGTAGTGTGCTAACAGGGAACTCTGAAATGAAAATCCTGTGCCAAGCTAGTGAAAGCCATAAAAGTAGCTAGAAGGTCAAACGACTAACAGGTGAGCAGGCAAGCAATACTCCTGACACGAGTGCCCTATAAGGTTGAGTATATATAGGTAGATGCTGGAATATAATTTTGGTAACTGTTGGATATTACCCTTTGAGGTGATATTTATGAGATACACAAGACTAGAGTTTATTCCAGGTTATGAAGGTTTGTATTCTATAACAGATACAGGAGAGGTATATAGCTGGAAATCTAATAGGTTTATTAAACACTACGTAAGACCTACTAGGGAAAACCATGATAAGAAACATAATTATAGGTGGATAAAACTAAGTGGAACTTCTTATCCAGTTCATAGGTTAGTGGCTATGACTTATATACCTAATCCTGAAAACAAGCCTGAAGTGAATCACAAAAATTTTATAAGAGACGATAACAGGGTAGAAAATCTGGAATGGGTCACCAAAAAAGAGAATGAAGAACATAAAAGAATGAACAATCCAGAGTTTTATGCTAAGCAATTAAGAGAAGCACAAAAGGTAGCTTGGAAAGTGTGTAGCAAAAAAGTTACTATAATAGAAAAGGATGGGACTACACATAACTTTGAGATGCAAAAACAAGCTGTAGCTTGGCTAGGAATAACACTTAGAGTATTTGAGGCTTGGCTTAGCAATCCTGTTAGAATACCAAAAGGGTATAAAATTATCAAGGAAAATCATACTTATAAAAACCCGTACTCAACTGAATGATATAGTCTGACCTTACAAGAATAGAAATTGTAAGAATTTTAGGATAAAGAGCCTAAAAGATAACATAAGTGAACGCACAACAATTCCCAAGAAAATCAGAGAATCCGTTATCTTTTCAATACCACAATGAACCTAAAGCACTATTTGGTTCTAGGTTTGGGAGTAATGGGTGTGTAATGAATGCTGACTATTCTGCTCTGGAAATGAGAATTGCTTGTATTATAAGTGGTGATGAAGCACTTACTAAAGCGTTGTTATCTGGTAAAGACCTTCATAAATCAACTGCTTCATTAGTATGGGGAGTACCAGTTGATGAAGTACCCAAGGATATGAGAACACGTGCAAAGTCTGTGAATTTTGGCATCATCTATGGAAAATCTGGCGTAACATTCGCTAAAGACCTTTATTATGACCCTTCAGGTGAAAATCCTAAGAAAACTGATGATTGGGATAAAGCCAAGGAGGAAGGACTAAAGCTGGTAAATGACTACCTGAATACCTTTAGTGGACTGAAGCGTTGGTTGGAAAGAACCAAAAAATTTGCTTATAAGTATGGGTACGTTGAGACTATGTTTGGTAGACGCAGAAGGCTTCCAGATTTACATTCTAAAGTGCCTACACTGAAGAGCAATGCTGAGAGACAAGCAATCAATGCTCCTATACAGGGTACAGGTTCAGATTTGACAATGCTTTCTATAATCAATATCAATCGTTGGCTAAAGGAAAACAACAAAAAGTCAATGATTATAGCTACAGTACACGATAGTATTGTATTTGATGTGTATATACCAGAACTTCCTGAGCTGTCTAAGAAGGTTAAGGAAATAATGGAGAGCGTTCATGAGCCTTATATTGATACTGTCGTACCCATTATTTCAGATTTAGAGTTGGGAGTTAACTATGGAGCCACTTTTGAAGTTACTTTGGATGAGTGTATGAATATACATAATTCTCAAGAGTTTAAGGAGTGGAACCATGAAAAGTGCTTATCTAAATACAGGAAGGAAATCAAGGAATTACATGGAAAGGGATGGGAATACAAAGAAGTGATTGATTTCCTGTCTAAGCACAACAGACCCATCAAGGAATTGTTTAATGATATTGTGGAGGAATACTCTCAAGAATCAAGTTAGGAGGAATTGGATGCATGAAAAGTATAAGATGTACAACCATACCACTGGTGCTGTTATTTATACAACAGAGCAGTTCATACAGCAGTGGGTAAATTTGGGATTTGAGGTTATACCTAATAACCTAGTGATTTTTCCTATTAGGAAGATAGCATAAGGAGGAACAAGTATGAAAACTACAGATAAGTTAACTATGGATGAACGATTCTCAGTGCTTAACATTGAAGTCAAGACTCAATCTTCTACTCATCAGGTAAATTTGGGGGATGACCTATTGATTGAGCCAGAGCATCTAAATGATGCTTTTATTGAGCAGCCAGCTAAATTTGCATACTGGGCAACGGTAGCACTTCAGGCTAAGTCTTTGGTAGATAAGAAAAAGCTGGAAGTAGACAAACAGGAGGACTACCTGAAGAAAAACCTTATTGGTGAATTAGACAGAGAAGTCAGGAAGGAAATGGAACTCAATGGTGAGAAAATCACTGAAGCTAAAGTTACCAATGGTATATATACTCATGAAAGGTATCAAGAGGAACAGGCTAAATACTACCAATTAAAGGAAGAACTACTGGAACTCCAAAATAAATTTGCTGTTCTGGATATGGCTAAAGAGTCTATGAATCAGCGTAAAGATATGTTGATATCACTGGGTGCTCAGCTTAGAATGGAAGGAAACAACGCAGACCTTACAATTAAGGCAGAGGCAGCAAAGAAGGTGATTGGTGCTAACAAGAGAACAGCAATTAAAAGCAAGTAATCATGAGATTTCTAGGGTAAACCTTTATTCATTGTAGGTTGTTTATTTTTGATAAAAATAGGAGGAACACAATATGGGAAAACTTAACATGAAAGCTATGAATGCAGCTCAGGCTAGAGAGGCAGAACGTGGTAGAGGTAATGCGCAATATGATAAGCTGGTTCAAGGTAAGAATGTACGCAGACTGCTGTGGCCAAAGGGTGATAAGGAGTCATTCTACAGTGAGGGGTATGTACATTTTGGCTTAGGTGAAGATGGTAAGACAATGGTCACCTGCCCTAAGACATTTGATAGCCATAATCGTTGCCCTGTGTGCGAATATGTAGAGCAGCTTCAGAAGTCTAAGGACAAAGATGACAAGAAGATGGCTAACGACATCAAGGCAAGACGTAGAATTTATGTTAATGTGATTAACAGAGATTCTGATGATGAGGAAGATACACCTAAAGTGCTTCCTATTGGTGTTACAATCCTGAAAGGGCTGTTGGACATCATTTGTGACCCAGACTATGGTGACATCACTGATTACAACGAAGGCAGAGACATTACTATCAAGCGTACAGGTCAAGGACTCAAGACTGAGTACTCTGTAATTGCTAAGCCTAATGCTAGTGTTGCTTCTGAGTCAATGTCTGAGGAAGAACTGGAAGAAAAGATGCCTGATTTGGATTCTATGTTCCATGAAAAGACCTATGAGGAACTTGAAGACATTCTTAATGGCGGTGATGGTTCTACTGAAGAGGATGACGATGAGGAAGAATCCGATGAGGATGAAGAACTGGAATATGATGACATGGAACTGTCTGAGTTGAAGGCACTCTGTAAAGAACGTGGTATTTCACTGCCTGCTAAGGTGTCTAAAATCAAGCTCATTACTCTTCTCACGAAGTATGATGAAGAAGCTGAAAGTGAGGCTGAATCTGAAGAGGATGACGATGAGGAAGAATCCGATGATGCCGATGAAGTAAAGGATGCCATTGCTAAGGCTATTGCTAAAAGACGTAAGAAGTAAGCCTAGTATAGATTACACATAAATTATAGGGTGAGGTGTATTCCTCACCCTAATTTGTAGGAGGGATAGCAAATATGGCTAAAAATGTGAAGCGTAAGCCAGTAATAACTCCAGAGGAAACAGATGAAGATGTGCAGTTTCTTCAGGAATTAGCTGATAAAGTCAATAAAACCTTAGAGCGTGATACCATTATGGTAGGTGACAACGTAGGTGACTCTAATGTACCATATTGGATATTGACTGGTATTCCAGCATTGGATTTTGCTATTGGTGGCAAGTGTCATCCAGGCATTCCAGGTGCTAGAATTACAGAGATATTTGGTCCAGAGGCAGTTGGTAAATCTACGCTCACACTGTGGATAATGAAGCAAGCTATAGAGCAGCAGAAGGCTATTGCTTATCATCAGGACGCAGAGAGGGTGCTTACTCCAGAAATCATTAAGGGTACTGGTATTAACATGAATAGAGTTATGCGTGACCAACCAGATACCTTAGAGGAAGCATTTGACGCACAGGAAGCAATGCTAGAGGAATTGCAAGGCAGAAAGAGTGCTGTAGTAACCATACTGGATTCAATTGCTGCTTGCTCTACAATGGCTGAGATTGAAGGGGACATGGGAGACCAACAGGTTGGTAGCCATGCTAGGGTAATGAGTAAGGGGTTGCGTAAGATTAAGTCAGCAATTCTTGAGTCTTATGTCCTTTCACTTTGGGTTAACCAGACTAGAGAGAAGATTGGTGGAACTTCTTGGGGAGATAATACTACTACATTTGGTGGTAAGGCAATGTCCTTCTATGCTTCTGTACGTATAAAGCTGTCTAAGATTAAGACGCTGAAAAAGAACAAGGACAGTGATGCCTATGGTTGTACTATTGAGGCTACTGTTGTAAAAGATAAGGTAGCACCACCACTGCGTAAGGCTCACTATGATATTCTCTTTATTCAAGATAAAGATGGAAGCTATCCAAAGTTGGATATTGAGGGTGCTTTGCTTGATTGGTGTAGAGATAATGATTTAATTGGTGGTAATAAGTCATCTGGTAGATACGAACTCAATGGCAAGAATTTGTATAGAGACCAAGCCAGGCGGATGCTTATGGATGACCCAGAATTGTTTAGAGAAATTTGGGACTTGGCGTATTCATTGGCTACTCCATTGGAATCTGAATAATACAGATAAGCAATAAACTAGAGCAGCCTATACCACATGGGCTGCTCTATTGATAATAGTACTATTTATAGGAGGATAACATGAGAGGGCTACACTTAATTTTTGATGGTAATAATACCAGTTATAGAGCCAATGCCGTTACTGAATTGTACACTAAGCAGGGTGAACGTACTTCAGCTATCATAGGCACTTTGAATATAACTCATGCAACAATGGAAAACCTCACTAAAGAACTCAAGATGCCTATTAAGGAAGTCATTTATGCTTGGGATATGGGGCATTCTCCACGTAGAACTTCTGTATTTCCAGAGTATAAAGGAAACAGGAAAAAGACCTTCACTCCAGAGGACTCAGAATGGATGGAGGAATTTATACATCAGGCTAATGTATTACATGAAAACCTTCCTATGCTGGGAATTAAATCCTATCGAAAAAAGGGCTGGGAGGGTGACGATATAGTGCTAGGCATAGTGGAAGAAATTGACCGAAAATCCCCAGAAGACATCTCAGTGATTATTTCTACTGATGAGGACTTTCACCAGCTTATTTCGCCATCTACGCACGTTTATTCACCAATTAAGAAAATACTGTTTACTTTAGACAATTATAAGGAACTTACTGGCATAGACCATGAGAACTTTTTGACGTATAAAATACTTAAAGGTGACTCCTCTGATGGTATTCCAGGTATCCCAGGCATTGGAGAAAAGACAGCTAAAACACTTGTTAACACATATGGTTCTCTTGATACCTTGCTAGAAGCAGGAGAAGAACTGAGAAAATCCAAAAGAACAGCAAAGATTTTTACACACGAAGGGCTGTCTATTTTGGATAGAAACAATAAGCTGATAAACCTAAGAGATTATGTTGATTTGTCAGAGATACAAGATGATATATCAGAACTCTTGGAAGATGAGCCTGTGGTTGATGAAAAAGCCACTAAAGCCTTTCTCATGAGATACCAGCTTACATCTATTTTGGTGAAATTCAAAAGTTGGATAGAAGTTTTCTCTGAGGCTGTTGATAATTTTTACGAATAGAATATTATGTAAATACAGGAGATTATTCATGGAAAACATAGACAAATGGCTAAATAAATTAGCCAACAATAAAGTGAGGGCAGATAACTCAGTAGATAAAGACGGTGTAATCATGGTTTGTAATTTTAGGGAAGTACCAGATACTAACACCATGATTTTTATGATAACTATGGTGAAAAATCATACAAAAACAAATACTGCTTTACCTCCACAGTTGTTCAGGAATATGATGAACATAGTGGATAATTCCATAGGCTCAGAGGCATATAACTGCCCTGAAAGTATCAAGGAATCTGGACACTTTGAATCTTGTAACACAATACCTAAAGCTAATGACTGGCAGAAAAAGCTGAACTGCCATAGATTCTTTTTTATACCATACTTACATGTACTGTATATGGAAAATGCTTTATTTAGTGAAAACCACAAAAAACTCTTAAAAAGCTATGGGATTTCTGGTATACAGATAAAATCCTCATATAGCTTTTGTATTTCTTTGTAGGCTTTTGTTTAGTTATGAGGTGATTCAGATGATAGTAGTAAAACGTGATGGAAACAAGGCAGAGTTTAATGGACAGAAGATTGTGGACGCAATTTCTAAGGCAGGATTTGTAGATGATGCAGTCAAGCGTCAAATTGCTGAAGAGATAGCAATGGAAGCAAGTGAATTCGGAGATAGCATTACTGTAGAGCAGATTCAGGATTCAGTAGAGAGGAAATTGATGGCTTCCAACTATAAGAGTGTAGCAAGAGAGTATATTCGCTACAGATATAAGAGAGAAATCATCAGGAAGAATAACCAGCTTCAGCGTAATATACTGGAGATTGTTTCCGCTAAGAATGAGTACGTAAATGGTGAGAACTCTAACAAGAACCCACAGATACTTTCTACTCAGCGTGATTACATGGCTGGTGAAGTATCTAAGGATTTGACTATGAAGATGCTTCTTCCTGACGATATAGTAGAAGCACACAAGAAGGGCATTATTCATTTTCATGATTCAGATTACTTTGCTCAAACCATGCACAACTGCTGCTTGGTTAATCTGGAGGATATGCTTCAGAATGGTACGGTTATCAGCAAGACACTCATTGAGAAGCCACACTCATTCGCTACAGCCTGTAACGTAGCAACCCAGATTATGGCTCAGGTAGCATCTAACCAGTATGGTGGTCAGAGTGTTACTTTGTCTCATTTAGCACCATTCGTAGACGTATCTAGGCAGAAGATTCGTGCTGAGGTCAAGGCAGAGTATGAGAGAATGGTTGCTGATGGTGATATTCCTGCTATGCCCAGTGAGGAAAGCATATTCAAGATTGCTGAAGGCAGACTGAAGACTGAGGTTAAGAGAGGTGTTCAGACCATACAGTATCAGGTTAATACTCTTATGACCACTAATGGGCAAACTCCATTTGTTACGGTATTCATGTATATCAATGAAGTGCCTGATGGAACTATTCGTGATGACTTGGCAATGATTATCGAGGAAGTATTGAAACAGCGTTATCAAGGCACTAAGAACGAAAAAGGTGTGTGGGTAACACCTGCCTTCCCTAAGCTGGTATATGTTACTACAGAAAACAACATCAAGGAAGGCACTAAATATTGGTATCTGACTGAGTTGGCTGCTAAGTGTACTGCTAGAAGGCTTGTACCTGACTATGTTTCTGAAAAGATGCTTATAAGATACAAGTATCCAGATGAAAATTTACAAACTATTAAATACCGTAGAGACCATTGGGGTGATGAGTATATGTATGGTAAAAACCCATTTAAGGAGTTGACTGACGATGAGTGTGAAATCCTTGAAAAGTATGCCAAAGAGTTACGTAAAGAACAGAATTTTATGGTATAGTCCGAGGTATCTGGAATTTTGTTTTTTAATAATGGCTCTGGTAATGGTACTCACCAAAAATAGCTTTTTACTGACACTTACTCTTTTAGTAGATACTGAATTTTGGTTTGACAATAAATGCATTAAAGATGTGTATAAGGTAACAAAAATAAGCTAATTGCAGACAGGAGGTCTAAAGATGAACAAGAAAATTATCAATAAACGTCATAGTTTGTGGTATAATAAGCGCCGTCCCTATAACCTTTTTGTTGACCTCTCAAATTACATTAAAGTTGCCCTTCGTTCTTACATCTTATGGATTGAAAAATATATTAAGGAAGATGAGTTACAAGAAGTATTGAAGAACTTTAATAAAGCTATGGGAAGTCAAGATAAAAATAAACAAGACTTGCTTGATGTTCTAAAAAAGATATACTTTTCTTTTGAAGAAGCATCTCTTAATTTTCCTAATTCCCCTTGGTACATTTGGTGGAAGAACGAGAATTATAATGATTGCTTAATTCCATATAATGCAAAAGAAGCCGAAAAGAACTATAGGTATGATATTAATAGTGGGATTAGACTATATGCTAATCTTATAGAATTTATTTCTAGTACATGGGTGAGCTATAGTTATGTTATAACTGATAAAGCACGTATTTGTCAACTAGAAAGAATTGACAAAAATCTAAATAGAGTATATGCTTTTGATGATGACCAAGTATGGTATATTTATGAAGGTCTCATTGCTTTTAAGAACGCAAAAAGATATAGCGTTCCTTGCGATACGTCAGAAGATGGTTGGGAGAAACATCTTGATGATATGATTTTCACATTTCACGAGATTACTCATTGCCATGAATTTTCTGATAAATATGATGCTAAAGAGTACGAAAAGAAATACAATCGTGGAAAAGAGCTTTTTGGAAAGTGTTTTCTTGATTTGTGGGATTGTAAATAATGAGGTGATTATCTTGAATACTTTGAAAAATGCTGCTCAAGAAATAATGGAAAAACATGGAATATCAGAGAATCAAATTTGTCCCAAGGCTTATCCTCCTATGGGCTGTAGAAGTTTTTTGACTCCTGACTATGTACACTATAAGACATATGGAAGAATGAATCAGGGTGTTGTAACAATCAACCTTCCTGATGTAGCACTCACAGCAGTCCGTGAGGCTAAGTCTAAGAATACTGATGTATATGATGAATTCTGGAGCATCTTTGAAGAAAGATTGGAATTGTGTCACAGAGGACTTCAGCAGCGTCATCAACGTCTTAAAGGTACTATTTCCGATGTGAGCCCAATTCACTGGCAATATGGTGCTTTGGCTAGATTGAAAAAGGGCGAAAAGATTGATAAGCTGCTGTATGGTGGGTATTCAACTATTTCTCTGGGATATGCTGGTCTTTATGAGTGCGTAAAAGCTATCACTGGTAAATCTCATACGGATGATTCAGCTAAACCATTTGCTATGGCTATTATGCGTAAGTTAAATGATAAGTGTGCTGAATGGAGAAAGGCTGAGAATATAGCATACAGTCTGTATGGTACTCCTATTGAGAGCACTACAGGGAAGTTTGCTAGGTGTTTACAGAAGAGGTTTGGTATCATTAAGGACATCACAGACCACGATTACATCACCAATAGCTACCATGTAAATGTTAGAGAAGAAATTGACCCATTTAAGAAGCTCAATTTTGAGGCTGAATTCCAGCAGCTCAGTCCAGGCGGTGCTATTAGCTACATTGAGACTGGTCACCTTGAAGATAACATTCCAGCAGTATTGGAAGTTATAAAGTACATGTATGACCACATTTTGTATGCTGAGTTGAATACTAAATCTGACTACTGCCATGAGTGTGGATATACTGGGGATATTGCTATTTATACTGATGAACATGGTAAGTTAGGTTGGAAGTGCCCCCAGTGTGGAAATACCAATCAGAACAAGATGAATGTAGCAAGACGTACATGCGGTTATATAGGAGCAAATTTCTGGTCTCAAGGAAGAACTGCAGAAATCAAGGATAGATTCGTTCACTTAGGAGGAAATGGCATAACAACTAAGGAGTGAAACTTATGAATATACATGGAATAACTCAGTTTGACACAGCTAATGGGTTAGGAATTGGTACAGTACTTTGGGTAAGCGGTTGCGAGCACCATTGTTTGAATTGTCATAATCCTCAGACTTGGGATAGAAAATCTGGTAGGTACTTTGACCATACTGGTAAGGATTTGGATTTTCTGTTGAAAACTTTAGAGCCAGACTATATATCTCGACTGACCATATCTGGTGGTGACCCACTTCACCCATTCAACAGGTGGACAGTAGGATTTATACTGAATGCTGTAAAGCAGGTTCATCCAGAAGTAAAGACTTGGTTGTATACTGGATATGAGTGGGAGCAAGCCAAGGACATCATAAAGCCTTTTGCGTATGCTTTGGATTATCTGGTAGATGGGAGATTCATTGAATCCTTGAAAGATTTGAACCTTCCATATAGAGGAAGCAGTAACCAACATATAATAGATGTGAAAACTGGAAATATTGTTGATTTTTCCAAGTAAGAGAAAAGCACTATCCTATAAAATGGGTAGTGCTTTTCATATTTAGCTGAGATTTACTATGTGGTTTCTTTACTTATATAAATGTGTTTTATAGGGGGTATCACAATGGTAGATGAAATTAAGGCAGCATTTAATGCATTGGATTCAATCGAGGAAGTATCTTCATTGAATTCAAAGCAGGAAATTTTACAGGAAAATGCAGATAATAAGGTGCTAAAGAACCTACTGTATTTAGCATACAATCCTTATCTTCAGTTTTATATCAAGAAAATCCCTGTTTCTATTGACTCTTGCACTAATAATGAAGTGCTTCCTGTAAGATACCAAGAATTTTTGGATATGCTAGTAGACTTTAGCAAGCGTAGAGTAACTGGTAATGAAGCTATCAATGAATTGTCTGTATTCCTGTCTGGATGTAATCCTGAAGAATACAAGTGGTATACCAGAGTTATCGGTAAGGACTTGTGTATAGGTTTGGCTGATAAGGGTATCAATAAGGCATTCAAAGGACTCATTCCTACGTATGAAGTACTATTAGCTGACAAGATAGCACCTGAAGACCTGGGACTTAATACACCTAAAGCATTGAAGCAGCTGCCAGACAATATAGTCACTCAGTACAAAATAGATGGATATAGACTTAACATACACCACTTGGAGTCTGGTGAGGTTATTATCCGTACTAGGAATGGTAAGTATGTTAAGGGGTACAAAGACCTTGAAAAATCTGCTACTAAGCTACCTAGAGGATTTGTGTATGATGGAGAAATAGTAGCACCTGAGTTGTTTGATTGGATTCAGAGTAATGTGAAGTCTCACTCTAATGAGGTTATAGCCAATAGAGATTTGTTCTCTGAGGTAATGAGTCATGCCTTCTCTAAGGAGGACAACAAGAAGGGAATTTTCAATGTCTTTGATATGATTCCTATTGACGAGTGGGTTGTTAGGAAGTCTACCCAGACCTATGAAGAAAGACTGAATAACCTCAATAAAATGGTAAAGCCATTAGAACTGAAAGACATAATGGTAGTGCCTACTTCCAGAGTGTATCATAAGTCTAATCCAGATGACCTGAAGGAAATAGTAGAACAATTCCATCAGTTTGTAAACATTGGCTGGGAAGGACTTATGGTAAAAGATGCTGACTCCTACTATGAGTGGAAGCGTAGCAAAAGCCTGTTAAAGATGAAACTCATGGACACTATAGATTTAGTAGTTACTGATGTCTATGAGGGTACGGGAAAGTATGAAGGAATGATGGGTGGTGTATACTGCGATTATAAAGGCTATCAGCTGGGTGTTGGCAGTGGTTGGAATGACTCAGACAGAAAGACTTACTGGGACAATAAGAATAACATTGTAGGTAAGACTATAGAGGTAGCATACCAGGCTGAGACTAAGAATAAAAATGGTGGCTTATCACTGAGTTTTCCAGTATTTAAGTCTATCCGTATAGACAAATGATGAGGATAGAACAATGGAAAATGTAGTGAAAAAACGCAAGAGAAGTGTAAAACTAACTAAGGAAAAATCTTTAGAGTTACAGAACAACATAAAAAGTCAAATAACTGAACACATGGGAAAATACGCTATTCTCTTAGAAAAGACTAGCAGAAATGTATTTTCCCATTTCGTACTGATAACACACAGTGGAGGTAAGGAAGCATTTTATGACGAGAATGGCAATTTTAGATGCTATCTTACCAGACCTATTGACCCTATTAGAATAATGACAGGTGAACAGTCTATTGTTTACCTAGACCAGATATAAAGGGGTGAATCCTTTGAGAAAATCCATAACTAAGATTAAGAGACACCCTATAACCACCAAAGTCATCCGAAAACCCATACTAGCATTCAATAGACGCAATGCTGAGATGAATCCTAAATTTCTTGATAAGGAAGTACTGTTAGAGAGATTTTCCCCATTAATACAATCTATGTACAGATACTTCTGTTCCTATGATGGAATGTTTAATCAGCAAATGGATTCTCAGGACTTGTATAGTCAGATTCAGTCAGAATTCATAGAACTTACACATAAGTATGACCCACGTAGGGGTGTAGATTTTACAGGGTATATCAAGTTTCACCTAAGACAAAGAGTATACCACTGGGTGATGAAAACCCAAAAAGTACAAAATACTGAACAAGTGCTTGTTCAATACGATAGTGATGATACTATGGATATGGATGACCTAGTATCATATGAGGACAAGAAAGATACCTATACGGAACACGAATTAGTTAGGGCTGAAGGAATAGCCAGTATACCATGGGATAAAATCCAGGATAAAGAACACATAGAACTCATAAATGAAATTCTTATAAAACGTCATTCTATAGAGGATATAGCAAAGAGCAGGAAAACATCTGTAAGGGCAGTTACTACTCAGTTTGAGGAATTATGTCAGTTGATATATAACATACAGGTTAATGGTGATAAAGTTGATTAAGGATTTGGAAGAAGCAAATAATTTGATAGAGAAATACTGTACGGTATGCGATTCCACTAATGTTTCAGTTAGATTTGCTAAGTATAAATGGTATTATGTAGGCTGCTTAGACTGCTGGAACAAGATGGAGTGCGATGAGGCTAATTTGGAGTACGCCATAGAATTATGGAATGAGATGGTTATAAAATGCAAAAAGCTGAAAAATATGATGTAGTTACTACGTTGGCTGCTAAATATCACTTTTCCAAGGAAGATTATCAGATGCTGAATGATGCTATTGATAACGAAATCAAGGAAGCACTCACCAATCAGCGTAAAGAAATCATAAGTATTCTTGAGGACTTGGCTAAGAAGGAGAAAAAGTGATGAATGCCCCCATAGTATTTAAGTGGGATAAACACAAGAAACTATGGAACCATATGAAGAAAAATTATGACCTAACAAGGAGGGTTGGTCTTGTTCAAGCTAAAGAGATTATTCGCAGTAAGTATCTTGGTGATAATAGGACTATACCTAATAGCTGTTACGCTTGTGAGTACGCATTTCTTTATTCTGAGCACCATTCTGATGCTCACAAGTGTTTCTACTGTCCAGTAAAGGTTGATAAATGTAGTAGAATGGATAGTTGGATGGCTCAACTAACATATGCAATTCAGGAGGATAATAAGCAGGAATATGTAAGGCTGTGTGAGTACATGGAAAACATAGAGGTGAAGGAGGGTGTTCCTTGTGGAGAGTAGATTGAATAGGTGGATGAGAAATAACAGGGAAATAATGACTTGGATAAAAGTCATATTCGTAATAGCGATTTCAATATTGATGTGTGGGTGATATAAATGGAAAGAGAGCAAAAAGACCTACTGATTAAGGTAGATAATGCCATAACATTTTTAGACAGTTTAGTATTTCTACATAAGTCTAAAGAACAGGATGACTTGTCTGAAATGACTAAGATGATAGATGGAGCAGCAGAGGTAGTGAAAGAGTTAAGGCAGTCTTGGCTTATATCTATAGGAGAGCCACAAGAGATAAGTAAAGAAACCATGGAAAAGATAATGACTGCTGTAGCTGGAGAGTAATACATCAGCAAATTGATAACAACAATTTATAGGAGGTAAAACATGGATATAGTGAAAACTGCTATAGCTAAGCTGAGTGAGGGTGATGTCAGAATTGCTCATCATCATGATGTACTGTTGGAGAACTGTGAAAAATTAGTAGAGCATCAGGCAGAGATTATCAGTGTCTACAATCAGAAGGTTGGACGCACCACTTATGATAGAGTACATGGCAAACCAGATAGAGATTAACAAGAGCCTACTTATAATGCTCAAGAATTACCGTAATAGGGACATGAATGGAGTGAGGTAAATGCAGCTATTCAAGGTAGACCATGTAGCCTGTTACATCTGTGGTAAGACAGGTCAGGACTCAGACGTAAAGATGCTGGACTGGCAACCCAAAAATAATGGTGATAGATTTGGTCCATACAGAACTCCACTTTTACAGGTTGCCTTATGTAAGGATTGCAGAAAAGAGTTATCTCAGACTATTTCAGAGGGGCGAGCATAAATGTGTTACGGTATGAACTGCCTATTTGAAGCAACCTCTGGATGTAACATAGGAACTTGTACAGCAGACTTTGACTTAGTAGACAAGTTTATTAAGGATAAAAACCTAACTAATATCACTAAGTGCTTCATAGGTGGTGGAGAGTTAGTCACTTATGAGGCTACTGATGACGACTGTAAGAAGTCCATGAGCTTGTGGAACCAGCTAAAGGAATACGGAAAACACCATTATGGAGGAACAATATCAAAGATATAGCCAACAGGAGGTCTGAGTAATGGCAAAATGCATAGAATGTGAAAACGCATTAATTGGTAGAAGCCATATTGTAAAGCCGATTAGCTCAACGCAGAGAATGGTTTCAGATTGGACTATTGATGCAGGTGTAATCGAAAGACCAGTATTTACAGTGAAATAGATTGCTCAGATTATAGGAGGATTGACGATGAAACTGGAAGAAGCAATTAAGCATTGCGAAGAAGTCGCAGATTCAAAATGTGACGCTTGCGGAGCAGAACATAGACAACTTGCAGAATGGCTAAAAGAACTGAAAGAGCGCAGAAATGGTGGCTCGTACAATTCTAACGCGAGAAAAGATTTCATGGGCATTGTTTATGACGAATTAAGTGATGATGCAGATAATCACAGAGCGAACAGAATCATAGACGCAGCAGATGCGTATGCATACAGTTTCAAGGACACTATGGAGGAACAGTAAATGGATAGACATCCAATTATAACAGAGAATCTAAATGTAGTAATGGTACAGAATGCTACAACATTTACTGACCTTATTCCAGACTACCAGTTTCAATTTCAGAACGTACCTCCATCAGAGGAAGCAGAGAGCATGTTCTCTTCACTGGTAGATTTTATACAGACAAATGAGGAAATGGCAGTAATGAACATAGAAACTAAGGACGAATATGTAAAGGGATTCAAGCGTGCCTTAGCACTAACTAGACTGTGGATGAACAGTTTATACTTGGAAGGAGATAAAACTAATGATAATCTTGGCTCATGATACTATTGTTAACTTTGATGATATATCTACTATTTATGTTTCCTACAAGAAAACTCACTACATGATTATAGCTAGGCTGAAAGACGGAACAGAGTGGACGCTGCTAGACTCAGACTGGATAAGCACAATTGTAGAACCAAATAAGCTGCTGAACGATATAGCCAGTGCTTACAGTAAGAAAATGGAAGTATATAACCTGTCAGCCAGAGAAATATAATCCTGTCTCCTTCTGTTTAATCCCTAAAACTGACGACAATTTGTTCCAGTTTAGATATTACATAAGTAACGTGGGTACAATGGAAGTGGAAGATAATAAAAATAAATTTATCTTCTACTAGTTTATTTACAGTTAAAATAGGGGTATTTGCTTCCAAATTTTCCTTGGTAAAACCTGATTGTAAATTTCCCATTGAACACTTGAATATAAAAATCCCACTGAGGTAATAAGTAAACTGGTATAAAAGTATAGGCAGGGATAAGCATGGCAGAAATAGAAAGAACACCAATACGTAAAAATAACAAGGTGGTACTTCCTAGAGTATCACCCAAACTTATTGAACTATGTAAATGGAAAAAGATAGACCAAGTAAACCAGATGTTGGACGAAGGAGAATCACCAGGTCAGGTACACAAGTGGATAGTAAAACATGGCTTCAAGATAAGCCATCCGCTGATATATGAATACGCTAAAATGCGTAGGAAGTGCCTTGTGGACGGCATATCAATTGACCACATGGTAGGAATAGCAGGAAAACCTCTATTCAATAAGAATGATGTCCTGACTCAGTCTTCACACGATAAACTTAAATCAGAAATTGATGCCCTAGATTTACTGATTCAGGGAGGATATAAAACCCTACAGGAGTGGGCAGACCGACCAATCACACCAGCCGTAATGATGGCTGCTATAAAGCTAAAGAATGACCTGACAGATGGAAATCATGGATTCCTCACTAACTTTGGTATGGAACACCTCAGAGACATTGAGAACACTAAATACAGTCTTATAATTGACCACCTGATTTCTTATATTCCAGAAGATAAACGCAAGGAAGCAGTGTCTAAGATAGCTCAGATTGAGGATTCTTACTACCAGACCACTGAGTACTATGAAGAGTATCTAAGGGCTTCAGGTGAGTACTCAGAGGAAGAAATACAGAAGAAAGTGGAAAAGTGGTTGAAGGAACGCCACACTACAGCTGTGTAATTCTAGGGAGGGCAAAAATAAAATGGAGAACAACAATATGATAGACGATAGAGTACTGGACAATGGAAGGCTCAGAGTGGGAGATATAGTACAACACTTCAAGCGTGAATTCCTCTCACCAGATGAACATGGAACACCCAAGTACTTGTATGTAATTGTAGCTATAGCGTACCACAGTGAAAGTGGTGAGCCTTTGGTAGTTTATAAAGCCTTGTACGGAAACCATAAAATCTGTGCTAGACCTTTGGAAATGTTCATATCAGAGGTAGACCACGACAAGTATCCAGGAGTTAAGCAGCTTCACCGCTTTGAACGGTTGTCTGTAAACTATGGTAAGGAGATATAAGATGAACAAAGTACAAATAACTCTGCCTGGTGTAATAAACCATATGGAGAACAACCTAAAACAGCCTAACGTGATTCCTGCCAATGTAAGAGAACAGTACATTCAGATAAAGGAATGGCTGAAAGAACTTCACCAGCGTAGAGAGGTAGACCGTGCTAACGCACAACTGGCTAAGATACAGGGAAGGGATATGTAATATGAAACACCCTAAAAGACAACCACCAGCACACCGTAAAAGACCGATAGGTAAAAATGAAGGGCAATCAATTTCCCACACTCCTAAAGGAGAAAAGGAATATCAGTCTTACCTAGATGAACTAATAGAAAAACCTACAAAGGAACATAAAGGAAGCAAATAATCACCCTACCATACAGGAGGGTAATCAATTATGAGCACAGAATCAGTAATTCAAGAAATCTTACAGGAAAGACAAAATCAGATTGAACGTGGGTATGATACTCAGTTCAATAGCCAGTGGAACATGGAGCAGCTAACTATGGCAGCTGCCTACTACTCTATTCCTTCTAAGATGAGAGGTAACTACGAAGGACTGTGGCCATGGAATAAGGAAAAGTTTACCCCAGAGATAGGTTGCTCAGGCAGGAGACATGAATTAGTAAAGGCTGCTGCTCTGTTGATAGCTGAACTGGAACGTACAGATAAGAAAATAGCATATGAAATAACAGAAATGCATCCAGACAATAAGGAGGAACGTACAGATGAGAGTATTGGTAAAGACCGTGAATGCGTTGACTGTTTCTGAGTTGAAAAAGGTTAGAGACATAATGAGGAACTCTAAGTCACCTAACCAAGAACTCAAAGCTGTATTCCCAAACAGATACGTAGGAATGGAAAAGACCAATAAGAAGCAAGAGACAGTATGGATGGATAACAGAGTAGGCATCCAGCACTCCTATACTGTAGAAGCATAAGGAGAAAACCATGGATAAAAATACCTATGATAACATACAGAACGAAATAAGTACCCTGCAACATAGGCTGCTGTTTTCTCGATAGTACAGACCTTTATAACTGATGATAAAGACACAGTTATAGCAGGTAAGATTGCTGGCAGTATCATCTGCTGCTTGGAGCAGTATAAGGAAGAACTGAAAAAGCAGTACAATCAGATATAACACCAGCCGCATATATAACCTACATAGGATTGCTGTAAAAAATCCTATGTAGGTTATTTTATTATGTAAGCTGAATTAGTATGACACCCAGGAGGTGATGTAGCATTGAGCTGTATGAGCCATATGAGCCGTATGAGCCGTATGAGCCGTATGAGCCGTATGGGTGGTGAAGTAGACATAAGGAAGGTAAGAGAGCACTATGAGGTTTACATAGGTGGAAATTTTATTTTCTCAGCAGACACCTATTTAGAAGCTCAACATGAGCTAAAGGAATACACAAAGGAGGAGTCCTAAATGATTTGGGTAGCAAGAAAATTCATCGAAGTGTAAAAGCACGGGCAAGGCAAAACAAAATGCCTTGCCTTTGCTATTACTATATTGATGAAAGGAGATTCCAAAATGAAGTATGAAAACATCACTTGTGAAGTAATGATGAGTGCAGTAGAAATGACTAAGCACATGGCTTTTATTATGAAAGGAGCAAATGACGTGAATAAGTATAGCGAGCATCAGCGCATAATTGTATTGGATGGCGAACACAAAGGTAAGTTGGGTAACGTAGTAACCTGCCTCCATTTGGGACTGCCTACCATCTACATCGTAAGAGTAGATGGAGTTGGTAGCATCCAGTTTAGTGATAAGCAGATTCGTCCTGTTAAGGCTAAAGACTTCCAGGTAGGTGATAAGGTAGTAGCTGAACGCCTTGGACATGTAGTTGTAAAAGAAATTTATGAGGATTTTGTAAGAGTACAAGAATCTGACGGCAGGTTCTTTGATGTTCTTCCTACGGCATTGTGCTTTGATGCAGGATACAAGAGGCAGAATACAGAACATAAGGACAAAAATAGTGGATTCCAGCCTAGGATTGTTGTAAGTACTAATAGCGATGGCAAAATGATAGTCTGCCGTCTGGACACTAATCCAGATGATTTTGTACTGGTAGACTACACTGAGGAAACTTTTAAGGAGGACATCATCAAGGCAGTAGACCAGCTGCTTAGCGTATGGCCAACTAATGGTGATACTTTCTACTTTGTAAAGCTGCACGATGGTGATGTGAAAGTAGTAAAGGGAGTTTTCAACCCAGAAGGAAAGATGTCTCAGTCCTGCGTTGCTATGGGTAACATCTATCGTACTGAGGAAGAAGCCAAGGCAGCAGCAATCAGAGTACAAGCAGCAATCTGCGGTGAGTAACAGTTAAGGAAGCAAGGGCAGGTGACGTACTACCTGCCCTTGTATTATATAGGAAGGTAGCATATGGAACTTGAAGGAAAGCTAATGACTGATAACTTAGCTCATTTAGAATCAGGTCATTATACAGCTAGAAATGAAGATGGAAAGCTCATAAGGATAGAGCGTACAAAAGGTAAAGGCTGGATAGTTAAAACACCTACTCATCATGGCTGGTGGGAAGTAGTGTTCTATACTGAAGAAGGAGACCAAGAAGGAGTAACATATGAGAAAGAAACCAAGATAACAGAAAAGGAAGTAGAGGCAGCAGTACATACTATAAAAAGATTCTGCACTCAGCAGACCCAGTGTAAAGGGTGCTATTTTACTAAAAATCTACTTAAAAATTGTTCAGCAAAAGAACTTATGTACAATGAGTAGGAGGTTAAATATGACTGCACTAGCTAAAACAATAAAAACTCACTTAAATCTATCTATCTTACAGGAATTCAGAATTAGTGGTTTACAAGAGCACTTTAGATTCTCTGAAGAAGGACTACAGGTATACTATAAGAACAATGGAATCTATGACTGGTGGTTAGTATCTAAGGAAACATCAGTAGGCAACTTGGGTATTGCGAAAGACTACCAGCTAATAAGCCTAGAAGCACTTTTGATACACCCAGAATGGGTGCTGCCTATAACCTATAAGCCTTCCAATGACCAGATTTACTACTGTTGGGGAGATAACCACCAGCTGTACGAATATCCTTGGAGTGGAAGCATGGAAGATTTAGAGCACTATGCTACTGGTAATTGCTTTTCTTCTAGGGAAGAAGCAGAGGAACAGCTGACTAGCTTAGAGAGCAGGTTGACCAGTATCTATTACACAGAAAAGTACAAGTAGTACTGTACTTATATTATATAGTATAACGACAACTTAAGAGGTTATGCTATATGATAGTAAGAGAATTTATAGAGGAAGATGATTTCATCCAGTATCCTTGGTGGGTGAATCTTATTCCTATAAGGTGACTGAGAGATAAGGCTAAAGACTGGTGCTGGATTTATAGGAGGTGAATAAGGTGTTGCCTATAGGTTCAGTTAGTAGTTATAACATAGAACCAGTAGATGCTATTACTAAGACTTCTGATAGGAAACCACACCAGCAGTACTCCCATAGGAAGCAGGATGAGACTGAATCCTTTCAGCAGATGCTCAATGAAGCCATGAAGGAAAATAGCCTGAAGACAAATAGATACTATACCAAGTTTCTCAAGGATTTTACAAATAAATAGTGAGTAAAATACATCAGCCCTTCTTTTATGTTAGAAGGGTTGATTTGTTATTTATAAGGAGGTAAAACCTATATGGATGCGTTACAACAGAGTTTAGCTGGCATAATTCCCAGTTATTATAACAAGAATACCAATACTTATTCGTATTCCACGAATTATGGTACTATTGAGATTGATGGTACTACTAAGCAGGTGAAAAGCTGCTGCATTGGGTTCAGTGATTACTCTGTACAGCATGCCAATAAGCGTGTTGTTATCCGTATACTGGGAGACGAATTCTCCATACGTACTGGTACTATTTTTAAGGAAAACACTGAAATGGCATCTAAAGGCTATCCATATAAGCTGTCACATTCTGATACTCCTAAAGTAACAGAGGTATTCGATGTACTGTCTAACATCAAGGAAATGACTCAGGGTATAATGGCTGTTTTTATTAAGTTGATTCACCTTATGGAAGTCAACGGAAAAGTGACTGAGAACAGCTACGCAATAAAGGAACTGAGACGTAACATGATGCTGTATTCTAGGCACATTCTCAGGCATCCAGTAGTTACTCGTAAGCCTATTGTTACTAAATCATAGGGAGGGGGCATATAGGTTAGACATCTGTATTACATGAAAGGAGAATAACCATGAAATTTGATGTAAAGTTAGACGTAACCATGAGTGGTACGATTGAGGTTGAGGCTAATAGCCCGCAGGAGGCAATGGTAATAGCCTACAGCAAGCAGTTTGTACCTAGTGATTTGAGAAATTTCTACTGGGTAGGCAATGATGTAGAGGAAGCAGTACCAACTGAAGAATAAGGAGGAAATCATGGAAAAGGTAGTAGACATTAATGATAGCCGTAGAAAGAATGTTGCTCTGTTCCTGACTGCTTCGGACATTGTAGAGAGCAGGACTCAGAAGGAACATCAAGAAGACAAAGAGAAGAAGTATGGACTGCCAGACGGATTCAAATTGATTGGATTCGATGTTGTGAACTAAAGGAAGGTGTAGACATGAGTACAGGAATAAATAGACTGGATTTTGCTTCACTACTAGAGCAGCTGAATAAAGACGGAATACTGACTGCTTACATCAGCACTTACAATGAGAAGGTATATGCTAGGGGTGTATCGTTTAATAGCGAGAATAACACTATTGAAATTGAGTTTTCTAGCAGTAAAGAAGAAGCCACCACTGTACAGAGAATTATGGACACCTGTAATGTCATTAACGGCAACATCCAGGTCAGGCTTCAGGGATTTGATATGGACTGGGATATAGACCAGCTGGAAGATAAGGTGTATTCTTTTTACAGAAGAGGTAAATTCCATCTATAATATGAGGTAGACAGAGTAGGAGACATATATGATATACACCAGCTATTTTGCAAAAATGCGAAAATTCACTAAGGAGCAGCTTGACGCTTGCATTTGTATCGCTAGATACCAGCCACGTGGCGTTAATTTGCTTAATTACATGGACGTAGCACCTAAAGACCAGATTCTATGGAAGTACAAGCGTGATAAAGACCAAGAAGCATATACAAAAGCATATAAGAACCAGCTTTTACGCTTGGATGTGCAGATGAAAATTCTCCCATACACAAAGATGGAATATAAAAAAGTGTTGACTAAATTATTTATCTATGGTAATATATAAGCAGAGATAAGGAAATGAATTAAACCAAATGGAGGTAATTATCATGGAAAGCGAAATGAAAGAAATGTACAACAAGAGCATGGAAGAACTTTGCAAACTTGCAGATGATTATCGTGTAAAACTTGATACGGTGTCGGACGTGTTTGAAGAACTTTCCGATGATGACAAAATCGAAATTATCTTCGATTATCTTGATGAACAGGGAGAAAAACGTCCGTTCTCAATGGACAAATTTGATGATGAAATGAGAGGATTTACGCCTAGTGCTATTGCGATGCGTATCACAGAAGATTTTAATATTCAGGATGAATATTTTTGGTTCAATGGTTATGGGGATGTTGAAAGCGGCGATGCGTATGATGTTATCGACAAATTCGCAGATGATGTTTCAATTGATTGGCTGAAAGAGAATTTCAATCGTTATACCGCTTTCAATGATTTTGCAGATGAACTTGATGATATACACGATGTTTATGATGATATTGTAATCGATATGGAAGAAGAAGGTATTGACGTTTCAGACATCCCTTCCATTGAAGAAGAAGAGTAAAATAGAAAGGAAGATATGAAAGTATTTTCCTTTACTTTGGTGCATTGGTTCATCGTGATGGATTCGTCTGGAAAATGGTACGTACCAGAGTGGGCAGTCATTGCATTACATAAGGAGCAGCTGAAGTATAAGGACGCAGGAGAGTTGTACTGCTATCTTCCAGACGGCAGAAGTGTTCATGTACAGACTGGAGATTACATTGCTAGAAACCGTAAAGGCACAATCTTCCCTATTCCTAAGTATGTAGCAGATAACATGTATATACCACAGATGAAGGAGGAATAGACATGACAGAGCGAGAACTGAATGAAAAGGTAATAGACATTGTAAGCTGTAGTGTATTCGACCCAAATAAGATGAGTCAGAAACTCAGGGAACTGTATCAGGAGGTAGCAGCTGAACTGTCCATGCGTGCCCTGAAGGAGTTTTCAGAGCACTTGGAAAATGACGGCAACAAGGTCATTGATGAGGCAATCCGTACTCTAAAGCATGGATACAAAGAGGAAAACAAAACAAATGGATTTATAGATAGACTCAGGAACTCCATCATTATGTATGTACTGAGCGATAAGACATTTATAGAGCCATTGAAGGCTACCATACTGATTAAATTACACGGAGAACTAGAGAAACTCATAAAGGAGAAGTTGTAATGGATTATAAAGAAGTAAAGATGAACCTGTTCAGTATCAATAAGACTGCTGATACTCCATACTGCCTGGCTCACTGTATATCTGCTGACTTTGCTATGGCTGGTGGGATAGCAGTAGACTTTGTTAACAGGTGGAATATGAGGAATAGACTGAGAGCCCAATATGGAAATCAAGTAGACGGATTTGAGAGGTGTCGTGGGAAGGTGCTTCCAGTAGAGGTTAAGGACTACGGAAAAGACATTGTAGTGTACAACCTACTCACTAAAAAGTATGTATACCAGAAGCCTGAATATGCCAATATTTCAGCAGTCCTAAAGCTCATGCGTGAAGACATGATAAGCAGAGGAATTACCAGAGTAGCAATGCCTAAGATTGGTTGTGGTATAGACTGCCTGTTATGGCGCAATGTAAGTGAGATAGTGAAGTATGTATTCAGCCAGACGGACATTGAGGTACGAGTGTGTTACCTGTAATAACTGAAGTAAATACAGAAATAGATTATGGGAGCAGCCAATTTGCTCCCATATTTCAATATTATAAGTTATTGAGTCATATAACTATACCATTACAGGAGGCATAAAACATGAATACCTTTGAGAAAGTCAATACCAATATTAGTGTACTTGGTAAAGAACTTGTAGAGTGGATAAAGGCTCCAAAAGACACCAAAACTGAACAGGAGTTTGAAATCACCAATAAGCTGTATCATAAGTACATGATAGACCATGATGGTAAACCCAAGAACAAAATCTATCCTGATGTGTGGTACTTCATCAATTACAACAACCAGTTTAATCCTAATGTGTATTTGGCTTATATTGTTCGGGATAAGCTGAAGTCACCTAGGAAGATACCAGAGCATCTTGCTGGTATGACGATTGTTGGGACTAATGAATCATACAAGGGTAGTCTTATATGTGAGTGGGCTTACTACCAGAACGGCAGCAGTGAGAATCCATACTACATTGAGGGTTGCGACATCGCCACTAAGTATCTGGAGAGCAAGTACCCACTGAAGAAGGATGTATTCTACTATGTAGTCAATACTTCCAAAGGAATACGCATTTTCCGTGATGAAAACAAGTCACCAAGGCGTCAATACACCCCAGAGGAAGTAACAGAGCAACCATCTGAGACAACACCTACTCAGCCAGCTGAAGCAGAGAAGGTTGAGCAGGAGAATGCTGTAGATAAGGCTCAGGAACAACCTACAGAAGATACTGCTAACCAGACAGTTGAACAGCCAGAGCAGGAAACTGCTTCAGAATAATAACACCACAGAAGGGAATGAAATTATACTTGTAAATTGAGGGGTGCTATACACTTAGCACTCCTTGTTTATTGTAAGGAGGTAACTGCTATGGTAGAAGTAGAAAAGACACAGGAACAAGTACAGCAGCAGCCTAAAGAGGAAACCTTGAAGAAAGTGTTAGAGGTAGAGCAATTGGACGATGTCATGAAAGATTGGGCAAAGGAAGGTGAGTAACATGCCTTCTCCATTGGTATCTTCAGTATCTTCCCAAATGAAGAAGTATACAAGCTCAACACAAGTAGTAACTCCAGAGGAAATCAAGAAGAATAAGCGTGGTATGCTAGATGTAGTAAATAGTGCTTTAGAACAGTTTAAGTCTAATCTGGAAAGTGGTAAGATAGACTTGGATTCATCTTTAGACTTAGACAGGTTAGTAAAACTCAATCTGCTGCTGTCTGGTGAAGCTAATTCTATAAGTGGTAGCCCAGCCAGTCAGGTTGAGCAGGTAGAGACCACTGAGCTGTCTAACACTTCTAGCATACTAGACGAGAATGACCCAACTGTTAAGGAACTCTGGAAAAAGTTGTATGATGGGTACAACCAGAAGAATGATATTCAAGAATAAGTAAGGAGGAATTACAGTGAAAGGTGTAGACGTAAGCGTATGGAATGATGACGTGGACTGGCAACTGTTGAAAGAGCACGGAATTGAGTTTGCTATTGTTCGCTGTTCCTACGGACTGAACTATGCAGATGAGAATTTTCTCCAGAATGTAAATGGTGCTCATGAAGTGGGCATGCGAGTAGGGGCATATCACTACAGTACTGCTCTTACACCAAGCCAAGCAGCACAAGAAGCAGTAATGGTGAAGAAACTCATTGAGAACGCAGGAGTACTGCTTGAAATGCCAGTGTTTTTTGATATGGAAGATGCTGACGGATACAAAGCAAAGCACTCTTTTGACTTCAGTCGTAGAAACATCACTAACATATGCCGTGCTTGGTTAGACTATATAAAACCATTGAACTCTGGTATATACGCCAGCTACTCTTGGTTGGAAGATTACATTGACTGGAGAGCACTTGGATGTCCTGTATGGAATGCACAGTGGAGTAAGTATGATGACCTCCAGGGGTATCTGTGGCAGTTCACAGATTCACTGGTAATAGGTGGAAAGACTTTTGATGGAAACATCATGTACGATGATAAGCACAAGGCTGGACTGAACCCTTGGGAAGCATAATAACCTGTTCGGAGGATTACAACATGAACTGGAATACCACAACTTCTAGCCAAAGAAAATACACTAAAGAGGGCATACTGCTGCCCTCTTTTGTTATGTAAGGAGTAAAACATGAATAAGATACCATTTAATCAACTCACTACGTGTCTGCTGCCAGATAGTATGATTACATTTACAGAGTTTACCTTAGATAGACACGAGAAAAAGCGGATGACCCTGCAGATAAAAGATGCCATAGTACATGAAATAATACCGAGTAATCAGAAACTTAGCAGAGAAGAACTGGAACTATACTATGGAGAAGGATTGGAAGATATTGATTACCTTCAGCTATCCTCTATGAACTGCCTGAGAATTGTTTTGAGAGTAGGCATAAACGAATTGGAGCAACCTGTATTTAAGGTTATTTCAATTAGTAGGGATTTTTATGATGAAGGGCTTCAGGAGTTAGAGATTATGGGTGCTGAGATTAAGACTGAGCCAAATTACTTCCTTAGTATGGCTCAATTTGCCACGGAGCCAGTCACCGTAACCCAGCTTGAACAACCTATCAGAGTACCGATTATCACTCACTAAGAAGGGAGAAAAACATGGAAAAGCGAGTATACATCTTTCATCACACAGACCTAGACGGCATTGGAGTAAAAATTTTGGGTATTCTCTATGCTCAACAGCAGGGATTGCCTTATAAGAGCATTAGCTGTGGGTACAGCACAGTTAACGGTAACGTGATGAATATGATAAATGAAGCTAAAGACGTGGCTGAGGTTATCATTGGGGACATATCAGTAGATGAAGAAACTGCTGCTAAGCTGAATAAGTGGATGCGTAAGACAGGAGTACCTGTTAGACTGAGAGACCATCATGAGACTGCTCATGCTCTTAACAGGTATGCTTGGGCAATCGTACACGAGTGCGATGAATACAAGGTTGATAGGTGTGGTACTTGGATGCTTTCTCAGGATGAGGACTTCCAAGAGATTACTGCTAGGAATAAGGTACTGATTGAGGCAATTGATGCTTGGGATACTTGGAAGTGGAAACGTGCAAATAATTTACATGCTAAGAATCTCAATGCTCTGCTGTCTATTATAGGAGAGGCAGATTTCACGGAATACTGCATTAGCCTAGACGGAAAACTGAAAGAACCATCAGACCTGTTCGATACAGAGAAGTCTGCTATGATTAAGGCTTTTAGGCTGTTCATAAAGAAGCAGCTGGACAGCTATGACAAGTATATGTACACCATGAACTTGTGGGTACTGAATAGGAGTCATAGCAAGAAGCAGATAAAACTAAAGACTGGTGTAATTTTCTGTAATGCTAATCTGTCTGAGATTGGTGATGGCATGTTAGATAGGCATCCAGAGTTAGACCTGCTCATGATGATTTCCTTCCCAGGCAGCATCAGCTGGAGAACACAAAAGCAGTTAGACATTCCTCTAGGGAAAATTGCTAAGATGGCTACTGGTAATGGCGGAGGTCACCCCATGGCAGCAGGCAGTACTGTGAGTTTTAATCAGTTTAAGGACAGCCTAATCAGGTTTATGGATAAGAACTTTGCTGCTAAAATGGATTATTCTGACCTGTTAAGTCCATACGAAATCAAAAAACTGAAGGAATCTAAAGAGTAATTTGTATGAATCCATGACAAAATACAATGAGGTGAGCTCAATTGAAGCTGAAAAGCAATCAAAAGAACATGAGCTATACCAAAAACTGTTGTAAAACATGTAGGCATATCATTCTACGTAAGGGTAAGGTGTCTTTCTGCATGGAGAGAGGCATCTATCTCAACCCAAAGAGTACTTGTGGGGAATACAATAACGTAAATGATGTGCCTACTGTTACATAAAGGAGAAAGAACCATGATTATAACAATTACTGGACCAAGCGGTAGTGGTAAAACAACACTAGTTAGGCAGTTGAAGATGAGAATGAACACTTCACCAGGATTCAGGATTGACGATATAGTCAGTACTACTACTAGACCTAAAAGAAGACAGGAAATTGATGGAATGGACTACTACTTTAGGGATGAAAAATACGTAGAAACCCATGATTTCATAGAGTTAGTGAAGTTTAATGGGTATTATTACGGCATAGAAAAGAAGGAAGTACTCAGTAAAATGTCTAAGAATGACAGAGTACTGGCTGTAGTAGACCAGCACGGCATGAAGGCACTCAAAGCAGCAGGATTAAGAACAGTATCAAGCGTATATTTATCTGTACCTCCAGAGACAGCTTTAATAAGGCTTATACGTAGGGATGGAGCAGACAGTGCTGTGGCTAGATATATGTATGATAAGTCTCATGGGTTGTATAATTCAGAGGGATATGACCACATTGTTGCTAATAACCATATGGAGAGGGCATTAGCAGAAATGGCACGTATAATACTATGATGAAAAATACTACAATAAACATGAATTCCTCTTTATTTATTGGGATAAGGAGGGATTAACTATGTGTGGAATCATTGGATTTATTAGTGATAAAGTAACAGAAAATCAGATGCACTGCCTAAAAACTGTAATGATTGAGAGCCGTATTCGTGGTATGCATGCCTCTGGAGTTGTGTATTACATAAACAATAAAAAGAAAAGCATGGTGATTCCAGAGCCCATAGATGTATTAGTGAAAAAGCTAGACTGGACATCCATGATAGGTTGTAAAGTGTCACTGATAGCTCATGCTAGATATAGCACCAGCGACATTAAGTACAATCAACCTATTATAGACAAAGATACTGGCATTGCCATAGTACATAACGGAGTGGTGTCTCAGTCACCACCAGAGCAGTGGGAGCAGCAATTTGGGTATAAGACTCAGACTAAGAATGACAGTGAACTGTTGTTGAGGTGTATAATAGATGGCAAAGACCCATTAAAGGTATTTCCTGAATCTAGCATTGCTGCCTTGGTGCTGAATAAAGACCATTCCATAAGAGTTATCCGAAATGGATTGAGACCTCTGTGGACTGGAGAGGTAGAAGGTGCTAGAGTGTACGCCAGTACATTCGACATTCTCAGTAGAGCGAATATAGAGCCTCACAAGGTAGATTGCTCAGGAGTAGAGAAGCAGGTGTATTCTAACCACAATATAAGGACTCCAATTTTGATTTGAGGTGAAAACACATGGAAACAACAAGGGACAGGGTTTCACTGTTCATTGATTTTTGTAGAAATAGCATCTATGCTCACGATGTAGACCCAGCAATCAACTACATGAACTATATAATCAGACGAATGGAATTGAATGAAGAGCAGGTCATATGGTTGTGCTTTCTATATGGTATAACGTATCAGCTGCCTACTGCTTGGGTTATTTGGAACGAAATGCCAGACCTAGAACTGGTAAATAAGGAAAGACTAACGAAGTGGTTAACACCTGAAGTGCTCCATAGACTTCCATTCCAACAGGACAAAATAAAGTGTAGACCTAAGATGGCTGAGACGATACTCTCATATCAGTCCATAGTGGGTAAGTCTCAGGCAGAATACTTTGATAATCTGTTAGACAGTGATGACCCTCATGAGAATTTCTGGAGAATGTGGTCACCATTGAAGTCTATATACTGCTTTGGTAGGTTTTCCACATGGAATTTTTGTCAGGCTTTGAAGCATGTAGCAGGATATAATGTAGAGCCTACCATACTTATGATTGGTGAACCAGATAGTGTTTCCTTTACTGATGGGTTGGCTTATGCTTTCAATCAGGATGACAAGCTAACTAAGAAGGAAACCATAGGCAAGAAGAAGGTAAAGGTGTACTACAAGTGGAGTGACCAAGAGAAAGATGACATGGAGCGTTCAGCACTCATACTGAAGAAGTCACTGAACCTAGATAACTTCCAGTTGGAGACATTGGCGTGTGCTTTCAAGAAGATATGGAGAACAGCAGACAGCAGGTACGTAGGATACTATAATGATAGAGCAGCAGACGACATCAAGAAAACTGCTTCTATGGGATGGAACGGAATAGACTGGAAACTGCTCTGGGATGCTAGACAAGCTACAATTCCACAGGAGTATATTCATGATAACAAGGGAGTCAATACCATGAACTTCAAGCTGGAACCATATCAGAAGGTATACACATAAGAGGTGTTATAAATGAGCATTGAGCGTGTGCCCATAATCACTAGAATTAACACATCTGAAATAGAGGAACAGATGTGTAATAAATTCGCTGACCTATGGGCATTAAAATACAAGACAATTAAGGGCAAGCCTACTACATTTATTAGTAGTAATCCATTCAAGCATAGACCGTGGCAGTCAGCTATACTTAGGGATACTCACCCAAATAAAGTCATAGAGAAGTCAAGGCAGCTTGGTATGTCTGAAGTAGGACTATCAGAGGTTTTACACTTCCTTACTACTAAGGAAAATGTAAAGGCTATGTACATATTTCCTAGGAATCAACAGATGGTAGACTTTTCCAAGTCCAGAATAAAGCCAGTGTTACAAACTCCATACTTTTTGGACAAAGTAGATAAAACTATGGACAGTGTCACTACCAAAAAGATATTGGATAATTGGTTATTCATGCGTTCTGGCTGGGAAGGTGCTACTGGTGAGGGTGTTGATACTGATTTCTTAGCTATAGATGAGTATGACCGCATGAAGGATGGAGTGGAATTATCCTTCCAAGAAGGATTATCAGCCAGCAAGTACGGATACATGCGTAGGTGGAGTACTCCTTCCATTCCAGGTAGAGGTGTAAACGGTGCTATAAGTAAGTCTGACCAGATGAAGTATATTTGGACTTGTGAACACTGTGGTACTAAACAATTCCTTACGTTTGATGATAATCTCATTCAGGTCAATCCTAATGGTGTAAACTCTGCTACTCAGGAGATAGCTGATGGCACTTTCATTATAGGATGTAAGAAGTGTAAAAAACCTATCAATAGAATGGGAATAGGAGAATGGGTGCCAATGTACCCATCTATTCATGAGGTTAGAGGGTATCATATCAGCCAGCTTGATGCTGCTTGGATAAGTGCTGATAACATCATGAGACGTAGATTCAGCTACTCATCGAAGCAGTTGTTCTACAATTACGTTATAGGAGAGCCATTTGCTTCAGAAGGAATCAAGATAACAGAAGCTGATATCAAGGCATCCATCCGCTTGGGACGTGAGCAAGTGGCTAGGACTTCAGCATATGCTGCCATAGTAGCAGGTATAGACTGGGGTGACGTCAGCTACATGTGTATCCTAGGAGTAAAGAGCAACGGCGTAGTAGACTTGCTCAATCTTCATAGCGTACATGATGACAGTAAAGTACCTCTGAAAGCAGTTGCATACTTCTGTGCCATTCTTAGGTCATACCAACCTAACATAGTGGTAGCAGATGCTGGGTACGGTGCTGATAAAAATAGCTATGGGTATACACAATTCCCTGCTGCTTGGTATTCCTGCTACTGGACTACAAATAAAGACGCACACAGCAAAACCAGATTCATTGACCAATGGAATGAATCTTCCAGAGAGGTAACTGTAGATAAGACCTTATCTATACAGAGAGTGCTTCACTCTATAAAGGGGCATCTTATAGGGCTGTTCCCGTGGTGTGAGAAGATTGCTATGTTTACTCAGCACCTCAAAAATACGGTTATCATGGATGAAGAAAGTGATGGACTAGTATATAGCAGGGCAACTAGAGTTGGTCCAGACCACTACTGCTGTGCTTTAGCATATGGACTTATAGGTGTAAACAAGCTGACTAATTACAATATTAATGTCAATAACTCCACATCTGTAGAGTTTATCTAACGTAGGAGAGATAAAATGCTGTATGGAGACCAGATTTATTTTTCTTTATTCACAATAGACTTGTTCATTCTCATTGTTTCCCTGTGGATAATCAATAGGATTGAATCCAAAATATGGACTAACGACATACAGCTGCAGCACCTGCTAGAGTTAGTAGGAATTCTGAAGCTCATAATGTACAGTTCACTGATAGTTACTATACTCATTATCCTTGTGAAATGTTTTCTAAAAATTTTTTACAAAATATGATTTGCCCACTTTATTTTTGTTATGAAATAAGTTATAATTAGGTTGAGGGGAAACCTCACACAAAAATCCTCATAGTTGAAAAAGGAGAGAGGACAATGGCAATCTTAACAAAACATCAAATCAGCGAACTTAATGACAGAATGTTGGGTCTTGGTGCTCCTGTACAGTTTGACGGCATCGGCTACAACAAGGTTGACTTCTCCAAGATGGAGAATCTTGGTGGGAATTACCACCTCACTGACCGCCAAGCATGGTTCGTCTGCTTGACTCTGCGTAAGTACAAGAAAACTCAGCTGACCCAGTGGGCAGACGATATTGAGGAAAGCATTACTGCTTACGAAGGTGCTAAGACTGTTAAGGTCAACCCAGTAGAGGTAGTAGGTGTAAGTGATACTCAGGTTAGCTTGACTTGGGCATTTGACCGTAAGGTGAGTGACCAGCTGAAAGGTAAGCTGGACAACACTCAGTACAAATGGACTAAGCCTAATGGGACTTGGGTACTGAACGTGAACTGGGGATATGCTGAGACCATCAATCAGTCTTTTGTATCCTTGGGGCTGGATACCACTGCTCTGGTAAAGGCTATCCAGCAGTACAACAGCCAGCCTCACCCTGTTAAGGTACAGAGCAAGCCCCATACTGCTCACCAGATTGTTTTGGAAGTTAGCAGACTTCCTAAATCAGTGGACACCATTCAGATTAAGAGTGATTACGACAAAGCATTGGTATCTGCTTTCAAGTCTATTCCTAACATGTTCTGGGATAACAAGAAGAAGGTGTGGAACTGCTACATTGAAAATGCTGCTAAGTTGTATGATGCACTGCCTGATGGAGTAGTTGCTGACCAGTTGAAGCCTTGGGCAGACCTCACTAGGAACTGGAACAAGAAATACAACCTCTTAGACCTCAGCAAGCTCAACCTGAAATTCCAGCCATACTCCTTCCAGCCTGAAGATGCTCAGAGACTGATGAACCTCCAGACTGGTCTGAACGGAAATGAAGTAGGTTGCGGAAAGACTTTTGAGCAGGTTATCATTGGTGAATCCATTCCTATGAAGAAACTGGTTATCTGCCCACCCACTCTTAGAGTAAACTGGGAAAGAGAAATCCACATGGTGAACGCAGATGCTGAAGTACATATTCAGTATTCCAATAAGCCTTACAAGTCCGTTGATGGCTGGAATATCATTGGTTATCATAGCCTTGATAAATTTCAGAAGCAACTGGAGAAAGAGCAGTATCAGGTTATCATGATTGATGAGGCTCACTTCATCCAGGCAGTTAACAATTATGGTAATCCTGACAGCAAGAGAGCACTCGCAGTCCTGCGGTTGGCTGCTACTAGCCAGTATGTATTTCCTATTACTGGTACTCCTAAGACCAACAGAAACATCAATCTGTACAATATTCTCCGTGTTATCCGTCATCCACTTACCCGTGGGAACTGGGCATTTCAGAATTATGGTAAACACTTCTGCGATGGACAGAAAACTCAGTGGGGTTGGGACTACACTGGTAACAGCAATGACTCCGAACTCAATGAGCAGCTGAAGCCTGTTATGGTTAGACATCTGAAGAAGGATGTATTGCCTCACCTGAAGAAACAGCGTCAGGCTATCCCTGTAAGCGTAAACCTGTCTGAATACCACTATCTCATCAGTGAGTATCTCAGGACTAGGAAGAACAAGAACAGTGAGTCCTTGGTACAGCTCAACAGAGCAAAGCAGGTTGTAGCTATTCAGAAGGCTCAGGAGTCCATAGCATTCGCTCAGGACATCATTTCTCAGGGTAAGAAGGTTGTTATTGTAACAGCATTCACTGAGGTAGTTGCTCAGGTTGAGAAGGCAATCAAGGGTTGCCTGAAGATTGTTGGAGGTATGAGCGATAAGGCTAAAAATGCAGCCATCGATGAATTCCAACATGGTACGGCTCAGGCTATTGTAATCAATATTGTAGCTGGTGGTACTGGTGTAACTTTGACTGCTGCTAGCACAATGATTGTAAACGATATACCCTGGACAACGGGAGAGTTAGAACAAGCAGAAGGACGCATCTGGCGTGGTGGTCAGAAGGAAACTGCTATGATTTACTACATTATGGCAGCTGGCTGTGAAATGGATGAAAAGTTGATTGACACTATTGTTTACAAGTCTCAGACTATTAATGCAGCTGTGGACGGTGGTGTTGGTGAAGAGTTAGACCTCAGAGCAATTCTGGAGGCAGAACTATGATAAACTAAGGACTGAGCAATGAGCCTCAGTCCTTTTCTTTTGGAAAACAGAGTAAGTTTACACATAAACTGATATGTACTTTTGTTAATTTAAGGAGGTAGGTAAGCAATACCATACTAAGCATATATTATTACAGAGACATGTATCCAAATTCATTCATAATAGGAGGGTAATAATTATGATAACACAGTTTGTAAACAAGGGTACAGACTTAGAGGTGCTGAATAAGTCCTATGAATCTATGCCTCTGGAACAAGAAGAACTTGCTAAGGCACTAAAGAAAGATGGTCTTGTACTGGTTGATGTACAGGTAAATGGTAAGCATGGTACGTACACTCGTAAGCAGTGGAAGAAAGCTAGTGATGTAAAGAAGAATGAAGGAAAATCCTCTAAGGGTGCTCCAGATGCTGATAAGCAGAAGGCTATTCCACAGGTTATTAAGGGTAAGCACATGAGTGACCTGAAGGATAATCTGAGGGAACATGGTCTTGTTTTGGACGGTGCATATGGCAGAAAGATACGTGATGACGAAGAAGTTATTATGTATGATAAAGATAAGAATACTTACACTGCTAAAGCTAATGTATACTCAGATGGTGGTGTAGAACTGCGTAAAATTACCAAAGAAAAGAAGGAAAAAACAGCAACTGATAATGGTAATGGCAAGCAACAGGATAGCGGCAGCCCATATCCAGACTACGTGAACAAGACTAATGTTGGAGTACCTAAAGCACATAGTTCCTCCTATTTCTCTGAGAAGAAGGCAATTGAGTTTGCTAAGCAATTGCATGATAATGGTGCTACTAATATTGAGATTAGTAGTGCTGAAGATGCATTCAATCAGACTCAGTACCGTGTTGCTTGGGATAAGGAAGAAAAGAAACAGAGTGACACAAAGGCAGGTAATAAGCCTACCAAGAAAGCAGCTGCTACTTCAAAAGTTAAACAGGATTCTTCATCTAATGTAAGTGTTCCTAAGACCAAAGCAGACATTCAAAGCATGCTTGCTTCTGGTAAATCCAGAAATGATATTATTGAGCTGGCTAAGAAGTCAGGCATCAGCTGGAAGGAAAATGGCCACGAAGGCATCAACTGGATGAGGTGCTGCATGGCTTTGACTAAGGCATCTAAATAAAGAGAAGGAGTGAGTAATAATGGAACTGCATCCATTCACCAGAGCAGCAGCCTTGGCTGTTCTTATAGGAAACGATTTTTGGTACATGCATCTGTATGCTAAGGATGAAGACTTTGATAAATCACATCAGCTTACTGGTAATTACTATGACAGGTTAGGCTGGGAAAGTGATGAACTTATGGAACTGTCCATAGAGGTCGGTGCTGAAGTATTCAATCCCTCTGAGGTAGGTAAGTGGTTGCCTGAGTACACTCCAGAGAGTGATAAGGCTTACAGCTATGGAACAATTGTAACCAAAGCACAGGAAAAGCTCAGATTGTACCTTACAGCACTCAAAGCAATGAGAGATTCTACCAGCCGTACAGATATACAGTCTAGGCTGGATGAGTGCCTGCGTTACTGGGAGAAGGAACTCAACTACAAGTTGGCAGCCAGAGCAGGTCAGGCTGGTGTACCTTCTATGCTAGTTGGCTTTGTTAACTCAGGTTTGGATAACGAACTTGCGTACAAATTTGCTGAATAACCAGATATTATCATACAGAAGTACACCAGACTCAATCATATAATTGGAGGTAAGAGAAATGTTTAAGATAAAGCGTTGGAATAACAAGTACGGAAACGCAGCTAAGTTTGTTGTTTTCGATGAGAAAGCTGACAAGTATGCTGAGTTTTCACCATCCAATCCCAAGGATATTGCTTGGGTGTCCAGTGATATCACTAAGAATCCAGAGTACAAGTCCTGGGATGACTGGAAGGACGAACCAGTAGATAATCTTGGTGATATCATCATGTAAAGGACTGATAGGTAATGCATTTTATAAACAACCAATCAGACATCAATACTATCAATTTCCTGTCTAAGTCTATACCAATGGAAACCATGGAAAAGGCACTAGATAGAACTGGTCTTGTACAGAAAGAGGTACAGTACAAGACCAGTACAGGAAAGATAGCTACTAGGAAGCAGTGGGTAAGAGAAGGAGAGGAACAGACTGCTGTTAAACCTCCTAAAAAGCAACCTAGACCGCAAGTTGAGGCTACTGACCACAACATAACGGAAAAGACTGCTCACCTGAAACCTCTTCAGGAAGGAGAAAAGCTGCCTGATTACTTTACTGGAGAGCATGCAGTACCTCCTAACTGGAGGAAGGTTATGTACAGTCCAGACCCAAATGCTAATCTGTTAGCTATAGGTAAGGATGGACAGAACAGAACTGTATACTTGTACCATAAGGACTTTGTAGCTAGCAAGTCCAACGAGAAGTTTAGCAGAGTCAGAAACTTGATGAAAAACCGTGACAATATCCTTAATTCAATTAAGGAGTTGAAAGAATCCAACCCAGAGGTGTCTGACTGCCTTAATCTTATATTCCATATGGGTACTAGACCTGGCAGCACAGCAGACACCAAGTCAGTGAAGGAAGCACGTGGGGCTACAACACTGAAGGGTGAGAACGTGGTTGTGGAAGGTGACAATGTATACCTAGATTTCACAGGAAAGAAGGGTGTAGCACAGCGTCACAAGGTTACTGATTCCTACCTGAAGACTATGCTAGTACAGCGTAAAAAGAAGGCAGGAGACAATGGTGACCTGTTCAATACCACGGATGACCAGCTTAGAAAAGCACTGAAACCTCTTGGACTTCACCCAAAAGATTTACGTACTATGTTAGCCACTCATATGGCTAAGCAGATGCTCAAAGACCTTCCTGTAGCGAATAACGCAAAGGAAATGACTAAACTGCGTAACCAAGTAGGTGACAAAGTCTGCTCTGTACTAGGTAATCAGCGTACAATGGCTTTGAATAGCTACATAGACCCAGAAGTATTCATAGCTCATAGCCCAGACGGCATGAGTGACTGGAAGTCAAATCAATCCAAGAAGAAGGTGAAATAACATGAACTTAGACAACCTTACACCTGAGCAAATGACTCAAATGATGAAAGATTCTCTAAAACAACCTACAAAACCTATGACACAGGAAGAGAAAGAGCAGGATGACGCAGAGCATGGTTATTTCCAAGAACCAGAACAGGAGTAACGTAACATTGCGACATGTGAATCCTTGAAAACTTTACATAAGTCAAAAATTGAAGGCATAGCTTTACATACAGCTGTGCCCTCTACTTTTATCTACTGGAACTGTAGATATGTGGTAAAATCACATCATGAAATACTTGACCGAAAATTTTTTTCGGTTGCCTTTTTTAACGTAAAAGAGTAAAAAAGTAAATAACCTTAATTTAATAAAAATACTAAGTTTCTTGTAAAATAAAAAGAATTAACCTTCTTTTTTACTAACGTAAAAAAGAACAGCACTTGCTGTTTTTACATGTGAATACTTGAATCTTTTTCATAAGCCAGAAAACTGATATGTAAACCTCAAAAAATTCTATGAATAGATGATACACATTATGCAGGGTTCTGATTCACTATCCTTTGTAAAATGTACAGTTTTTACTTGAAAAATTTTATATGAACTTTATTTTTTCTACTTTACTCTTGGGATGAAAAGAGATATAATGTTTTTAGGAACACCTTATGTAAACCACAAAGCAGTTGAGTGAAAAGGAGAGATTGCTATGAAGAGTACAGAATTGAAAGAAAAGCTAGACAAAGCTATTGAAAGAGTCCACAAGATTGAGGGTACTATTGAGAGGCATAAGAAGCAGGCAGACAAAAAGCTCACGGAACTGAAGAAACATAACTGGTCTGATAATCCTATGGACCACTCAGGTACTGGAAACCACGAAGCATACTGGTTAGCTTGTGAATATCAGGATAAGCTGAGTGACATGAAGAATTCACAGAAAAATCTGATTAAGGCTCAAGAAATAGCTAAAAACTGGGAGGACAAGTACAACAAGCAGCTGGAACTAGAAAGACATTATCAGTTTGAGATACCTGAAGCCTTTAAGACATTGAAGGATATACTTGTAGAGAACTGGACTAAATTCGACTTAGAAGAACAGAAACACTACTATAAGAAATACAAAGAGTTAGGGTACAAAACCTTCATCCAGCGTTATAGCAGGAGCAGATGGGACTACCTCAGAAGCCATAATGAACAAGATTTCAGAGAAGAAAATGAGAAAGCTGCAGAAAACTGGATTTTAGACCTGTATAATAGAATCAAGAGAGAAACAGGAGAGATTGTTACTTGGGATAACATCACAGCAACTCCTAAAGGATTGAACGGATACATAAAAGGAAAGTTGGGAGCAGTCAACGTAGAGACCATTATGGCTGGTGGATATAACATCCAGAGACTTCATTACAGAGTAATTCTTCATAAGGTAAAGGAGGCATAACTCAGATGAAAAATAACTGGAGAGTAGTTATCTATGATGACTCTATGAACACAGGTTGTACAGCAACTAAGGTATTCATGGATAACCTTAACAAAACCACCGCTAAGAAGATTGAGCGTTACATGAATCACAAGATGGAAGAGACAGAAATGTTTGATATCAGCTATGTAGCTGAAGAAGTGGCGTAATAACCTGCTGAGGTGAACCTTCAGACGGTTGATACTGGAAGGCAGCTGGGTGGTTTAGACATGTGGGCTGACCCACCCAGTTGATGATAACCAGATTGATACTGAATGTTTGGAACCATATAGCAGAGATTCCTCACACTAAGGGGGTAACAACAATGAAAGACTATAAAAATCAGATAGCTGAATTGAAAGCAGACGTACACACCATCTGGAAACTGCAATGTCAGAACCTTTACAACAGCAAAAACCTTGGAGCATTGGCTGTACGTGAGTGCCTTCAGAATAGCATTGACGCTATAAGGACTGCTGAGAAGAACGGTGACATCGCTCAGGGTGAAGGATACATCAATATCAGCTGGGAGGGCAGCAACCTTATTATTGAGGATAATGGAGTAGGGATGAACCTTCAGACCTTACATGACAAGTTTCTAACCCTTGGTGGGACTACTAAGGGTGATGAGAGTAATGTAGGCGGATTTGGATTAGCTAAATCAGTTATCCTTGGATGCGGCAGTGGATTTAAGGTAGAAACCCAGGATAATGTGTTTACCAATGAAGACCTTGGTGTTAATCCTATACAGAAACAGGATTACAGACAAGGCACACGCATTACCTTGAAGAACGTACAAGTTGGTAAGGGTAAGAGCATAGAAGATGATTCCGATAGATTTAAATACGCTGTATACGATTATGTATTCACCAGCCAGATTCCTGAAGACATTAAGGTTACTGTAAATCATAAGGACTATGACTCCTATAAGAGATTTGTTCAGACTTCTTCTACTAGACGTGCACCTGCTGTATTTAACATTGGTAAAGACATCATACCAAAGAACACTAAAATCAGAGTAAATGTGTATAAGACCGCCAAGAATGATTTCTCTGGATACCTGTATGTTAGACTGAGAGGACTGACCCAATTCAAGCAATACCTTAGCTGGAATGCTACTTTTCATGTAGTGCTTGATATAGACACTAAGTTAGACCCACGTGACGTAGACTATCCATTCAGCACTAATAGAGAAGGACTGAAAGCACAGTATCAGGGTATTCTCTCAGCTATATCAGATAAGGTTAGTCAGTCACCAATTGCTATCTCAGACCACTCTAACTACAAGGAAACCTTCTATGATAACAAGACCAGCAATGCTGAGCGTAATAGAGTAATTGTTTCTCAGTTGATTTCTAAGGACTTGATGAAGGCTGCTAATACCGTATCTAAGGCAGTAGCTGGTATGATACCACAAGGAGGTTACACTGTTCCTTCTGTAGCTGAGAAAATTCAGCAACTAAATGAAGTAGTAGAGAAGGTAGCACACGAATGTGGTAGGACTAAAGATGAAGTGGTCAATGGTTTGAGCACCGAAAATCTTCAGTCTTTGAACAATCCGTTGGATTACTCTTGGATTGTATGGCAGGATAAGGATACTCATGTTAAGAGGATAAACAGCAGCACTCAGGTCAGCTTTATATTGGCTTGGGACAGCATCCTGAGATTGATGGCTAGCCATTCTCCTGAGTTGAATGGAAAAACCTTCTACCCTGGTATCATCGTTAGGAAAGATTACATGGGATTGTGCTTAGAAAAGAACATAGCTTCTTGTGGCACTAGACACTACATTATGATGAATCCATATTTGATTCCTAATGACGATGACCTGTCTATAGCCTTATATTTGATGAACTTGGCATCACACGAACTTGCTCATTTAGCTTGCGGAACATATGAGGCTCACGGTGAGACATTCTCCTATACTAGAGAATCCATCATGAATCACAATTTGGTTAACGTGAATGCTGTAATGAAGATGCTGCGTAGCATGGGATTTAAGAAACTTCTCAATAAAGTAGAGCAGAAGAAGCAGTCTGAGGATTATTCTTATTTTACTTTGGACGACATTGTTGATATGGCAGAGAATAAGGGAATTGATGTACAGCAACTACAGGATAAGTATAGCAATCAACAGATTCTTAGGATGAGACTCATAATGGCTATCAAAAAAGCAGGTTAACACGGATTTGGCGGCAGTACATACTGCCGCCTTTATTTATATTATTTACTATATGTGTTTGAAAGGTGTGTGGAATATGCCTAAGATTATAATTGAATCCTCTGATAAGAGAGATACACAAGTAGATATAGAGGAAAAGCTAGAAAAGGCAGTGTCTGCCATTAGAGAACAACGTGAAGGAAAGCAATTTACAGACAATTTTCTTAGGGAAACTAAGGAAAAAGCTGATGTAGTAGTCAATAAGTTGTTTTCTAACATGGTCAAGGAAATCAATGAAGTATTAGCGAAATGAGGGAAAACCATGGGAATCAACTTTGTAGATAAAGGCTCAGACTCAGCTCTAGTCAATCTTCTTCATGAAGACTACTTGAAAAAGTCATTTCATCGTGAAGGATTGACTCCAGTTAGAGTGTCTGTTAATGGAAAACATGGTAATTACACTACTACTGTGTATAAGAATCTAAATGAACACGGAAAGCAGGTCAGTAAAAACAAGCCTAGATTCAATCCTGATAAGGGTAAGAACACAGCTAGTAAGCTACAGAATAAGGACTTTATGTACATGAATACAGCTACTGGTGATATATTATCACTGGATGAGGTAAAACGTGAGTACAATCAACTTCCTGAAAAGGAAAAGAAATCACATAAAACTCTTGATAGTTACCTAAAATCCACTTATTTTATTTCAAATGGAACTAACAAGACTTGTGATATGTACAGGATTGCTCCTGGCAAGTACACTAAGGAAAGAACACAGGCAGTCCATGAACCCATAGTACAAGATTATCTATCTAAAGCACAGGATGCTCCAGAAGATACCCCACCAATACTTTTCTTGTATGGCGGTGGAAGCGGCGTAGGCAAGTCCACAATAGTCAACTCTATAGTGAAGCCTATGTCTGATGAGTTAGGAGTAAACCTACTCAAAGTAGACTGTGATGACATTAAGGAGTTGCTTCCAGAGCATGAAATGTTTATGGCTCAAGATGAGCGTACTGCTGCTGGTAGGTTACACAGAGAATCTTCAGATATTACCAATAAGGTAATAGATGAGCTCACTAAGGCTAAAAAGTGCTTTGCATATGATGGTTGCATGGGAGACACTTCTAAGTACCAGAAAATTATCAATAAAGCTAGAGATAATGGATATTACGTACATATCATAGCAGCAGATATTCCAGTAGATATGGCTATTGCTCGTGCTAAATCAAGGAGCAGAAAGATTGATGACGCTATATTCCATAAGACTCATACTGCTTTTGGAAATAATTTTTTGGATATAGCAGGGATGGCTGATTCGTTTGCGCTGTATGACAATTCTCAGGATAGTAATTTGCCACCTACATTAATTGTAGATGATACTGGAATACGCAATGAAGAACTTTATGAGCGTTTTCTTATGAAAACAGATGGGGAGGCATAAATATGAGCACTAAGACCTTTAATAAAGAAAACATTGTAGCCTTGCGTAAGAAATATGAGAAAAACCCTGTTCAGCAAGATTTTGCTAACGACAAGTCAGTGTTTGAGTTTCCAGATGACATAACTGATGAGGAACTGGATAAACACATTGAGAGAATGAAATCATAATAATTGGAGGAGATAAATCATGATAAGGACTACAGATATTGCTTCCTATCTTGTAGACAAGGCTAAGTTAGACCTAATGGGTGGTAGCTCCAATCTGGAAAAAGCACAGAGAGATTATTCTAAGCTGGTAAAGGTGCGTAGACCAGTAACACGTAAGGGTAAGACCTTTATGCAAGACATATGGGTGCTGCCAGGTCAGGTTAAGTCATCAGATGTGGTTCTTCAGAACAAGCATAATGTCATTCCTTCTCTTAGTAGCCTCACTAAGCCATCTGCTGGTATTTTGGATATGAAGTATTTTGCTGCTTTGGAGAACACTGATAGAACTAAAGCAATGGATTACTTGAAAGACCTTGGATTTACATGGAAGGTAAATAGCAATCCTAGTATAAACTGGATGTGGGCTAAGAGTGCTCTTAATAAATTCCTGAATGCTAATCCTTCTTTTAAGACCACCGCAGGTTCAATTTCTGGGTTGGTAGGTGGTCAGACTCAGGTTACTTCTCAGGCAACCAACGTAACAACGCAAATTGCTCAGAATAAGACACCTTCTACGGTGAATACGGCAACCATGATGTCTTCTTTTACGCCTCAGCAGCAAGCAGAGATTAATGCTTGTGCTAATGGTAAAGAAAAATTCTCTAAGATTCGTGAAATTCTTGGTAAAGATGGAGTGATATCTTGGGCGAAGGCTAATGGTATTACTTGGAATGAGCATGCTCATAATGCTATTAATCTTATGAGACTTGGTATGGCTGTTAGGGAATGCTTTGATGCTATAAATGGGACAGTGTCTCCTGGTCCAATATCTAAGACTCCTACTAAGAAACAGCCTGCACCTGCTGCTCCTAAAATAGACCCAGATGAACTGCCTGTGCCTGCTAATGCTACAGAGCGTACTAAGAATTTGATTAAACACATAAATAACATGACAAGTGTAGCTGAGATTACTGATTGTACTAAGATGGGTATGGTTCCAGAAGATGATGTAGCTAAGTCGTTTATTCTTGAGAAATTCCTTCCTTCATTTAAGTTATGGGTAGGTGGTGGTGCTCCTAAATCTGTTAAGGATAAATGGGCAAAAGATACTGGTTCTAGTGCTTCTTCTATAAATACTTATGCTAAGACTCCATGTGATTGGGGTGAGAGAGCAGTAGATACTATGAAGTTGGCTGGGTATAAAAAAGATATGGCTTCACATAATATTAGTATCTCTTTTTCTGGATTTACTATGGGTAAAATGCTTTCTCCTAGACAATACATGGTATTTAAAGACCACAATAAAATGCTGCATTTTGGTAAATCATCAGAAAAGCCATTTGATATTATCAACAGCTTGAATGATACTTATTCTGACTATACAACCGATGATTACAAAACTACTGACTCTTGGGGTACTACCATTAACCTCTACCCAACTAATCTTGGATATACTGGTTTAGACCCAGCTGAATACAGGAAAAAGTACAATATAGAAAAAGAAGGTTTTGTTAGATACCTCAGAAGAGTGCAAAAATCTAATCCAGGTTTGAGTTCTACAGTTCAGGAAATGATAACTACGTATGATGAGACTATGAAATTGGCTGGATATAATCCTAATTTGCTTTCATATGTTCAGAAAAATGATTGGGATGATACAGCTCAACCTACATACTGGTCTTCAAGATTTGATAGTAGTTTAAGGTTAAATAATTTTTCTCCAGCTGATGCAAAAAAAGCTGTAGAAATCATAGAATTACAGTATAACACAGTTATTTCTGAATTAGAAAAAGCTGGTTATTCACAACAGGTTATTGCTGATACCTTGGGTTACAAATGGGGTTCAGGCTATCTTGATAACTTTAAGGTAGTTGATAGAAGTTCAGGTTCTACCTCCACTCTTGCTACTCTAAATATAGCTAATTTGTTACCAGATGAAGCTAAAAGATGGAATTACGCAGCAGCTTCATATGCTTATTGCAGATACTGCAAGGAAAACGGTATAGAAAATAAATCTGGTAATGGGACAAAAGAGTATGCTTGGTTGGAGCAGGTAAAGCAATTATCTCAGATGGATAAAGTTACATATGAAAAGATTAACTCTAATTTAGAGAAACTGTATGGCTTTAGCAATAATAATGGCGTAATACAACCTACAGATAACAAGGACTATGACTCAATTTGGAGTAACCTTATTTTAACAAGTAATATGGTTGATATGCACCACAAAATGGCAGTTTCAGCTAGAAGTAATACTGCTAGTCCCTTGAATAAAAGGGGAACAGAATATCAAGGTAATTATGATTATTATAGTGGTATGGCTATGAAAGATGATGCTAAAATGCGTATAAAGCAGTATGGTAACTATACTGGGAGTACTGCTTCTACGTATTCCATAAAGGAACTTTCTGATAAAATTCAGAGCCAGCTTGATGAGGCACCAGTTGTTACAACCAAGTATCTTGATGACTTACGTAACTACTATACTAACAAGTATCTTGATGACTTACGTAACTACTATACTAATCAGACACAAAGTCAGAATATTCCAGTTGATTCTTCTGCTGTTGCTAACCAAGCAGATAAGGATACCATGTGGAAGGCTGACTACGATAAGGAGAGTAATGAAACTCCATCTAAGGATATAGCTCAAATGATTTATCTTCAGGTAGCAAAGCATATTCCTAAGATGGCTGAATCCTCTAATCTTGAACAAAAACTTAACAAAAACTTTGATTATGTTCCGTTTGATTTCTCTACTAATGTACAACCAAGGTTTAACAAGCCTAAGAAAACTGCTACTAGCAACACAACTAAGTCTGACCTTAGAAAAGCCAGAGAGGAATTGCTGAGTAAAGCTAAGTGTAGTATAGGCACAGAAGATGATGCTACATCTTTGGATATGAGAAAAGACTTCCTGAAGCGTTGGGATTATAAGGCAGGAGAGAAGACACCTGGTGGAACAGTAATGAGTGGCAGAGTGCACTCTGGTCCAAACGCACCTCATGGTGACCAGAGGGCTTTGTTCAACTCCAGATTTTTCGCTGTAAGGAATAGTGTCTTTGAAGATAGGTTCAATAAAGAGCAGGAAAGACTGAAAGGTGCTTCTACTGACTCTAAGACCTATACTCCACTGGAAGTATTCCATGGCACTTCATATGGGTGTGCTCCTAACATCATAGGGCGTGAAGGAGAATTCTTTATGGGAGGCAGCTACACTAAGGCTGGTAAGATGCTTGGAAATGGTGTCTATGTAGCTAATAAGGGTGGCAAGTCCTCAGTTTATATTGGTAATTCTTCATATGCTAATCGTCAGATTCACACAAGTCCTGGTGACGCAGACGGAATTATGATGTGTCTTACAGTTATGAGAGGTGATAACTATAAGTCAAGAGGTAATGGATTCTATGGTAATAGCTCAGACCCATCAATTACTTCTCTGGAGCAGGATGCTGGTTCATTGAATGACTGGGAAATGGCTGTAAAGCGTAATGAGCTGGTATTCCCACATCACTTTGTAGATATTTCTAGTAGGGTAATTGGTAAGAATGTTACCAGAGACTCAATTACTGGAGAATACAAAGATAACGTCAGTGGAAACACTTATGATAAATATGGAACTCTTAAAGGGATGAAATAGGAGGTAGTTAACAATGATGAAGAAACTTATCAGGCACATTAACTTTATTGGGCACGAAATCAATCAGTCCATAGAGGACTATCCTGAGTCTGACAGAGAGGTTTTCTGTAAGAAACTTCATACTATAAAAGAGCCAGATGAGGCAGACTGTATGAATTGTCCTTACTTTGGTGGTATGGGTCAGGGAACTGCTCATGAGTGCGTATGGGAAGAACCAGTAGATATAAGCTCAGAACTGGTCATGTACATTGAGCATAAAGATAGACAGAAGGAAATGATGCGAGTATCCGAAATGATTGATGCTGGTGTCATCCAGAAGGGATAATAGAATATGGCAACAAGACTTACAGCAGCACAGATACGTCAGATAAAAGACATAATCAGTAATCACATGGAAGTCTTGGGGCAGATTATGGTAGGGGAAGGTAAGCCTTCCCCTGCTTTAATTAGAAAGTTAGGACTGCCCAAGGAACTGACGTCTTTAGTGACAACTGCATACAAATATGGAAAACTGAGCATATTACAGGGTAAAGACCTGTCTACTATGAGTGCTTCAGAAGTACAAAATCTCATGAGAAAGATTCAGCTTACACCAGCACAGCAGCAATCTGTAGAGCAGATAAAGCTCAAAGCACAGACTAACATAGACTCAATTGGTCAACGTATTACATCTACAGTAATGAATGCTGCCTTACAGTCTGATTTACAGATGTGGCAAGCTATTAAGGAAGTAATACCTGCTGCTATAGAGAATGACACTCCAAGGTATAAAGTCATTCAAATGCTTAGGGAAAAGACTGGTGATATGGCTAGGGATTGGCACAGAGTAGCACATACAGAGTTATTTGACGCTAAATTACAAGGTGAAGCTGAAGCTATTTTGGATAATAAAAGTCCTTTGTCTTCACAAGGGGCTGAAACTCTTGTATATAAAAAGCCCGCCCCCACAGCCTGCCCAAAGTGTAAGCAGCTGTATTTAGAAAGTGACGGTGTGACTCCTAGGGTATTCAAAATCTCAGAACTCATGGCTAATGGTAACAACTATGGCAAGAAACAGGCAGACTGGAAGCCTACTCTTGGCACACTTCATCCAAATTGTATGTGCACTCTGAATGTAAAACCACCTGATACAGAGTTTGACTCACATGGAAACCTTATTTATAAACCACGCAAGTAACAATATTACATATGTAAAGGAAAGGAGGGTGGATAATGGCTGTAAAAGTAAAGTTAGTTGGAGCACCCGTATCTAATTCTGCTCCCAATACCAAGATTATAAAATCTAACAGTTATTCTTCCACTAATACTATAGATTTGGTGAAAGGTATACCAGCTGAAGATTTGAAGGCATATTACGAAAATCCAATAAGACTGGCGTCAGCTATGAATTATAAGGATAAGCCATCAAGTCTTTCTTACAACATATTGTATCAGATGAGCGTAAAGAACAGTGTTATTGCAGCAGTCATCAATACACGTGTTAATCAGGTATCAACTTTTACCAAGCCTAAGAGGTTTTCTACTGATGGTATAGGCTTTGAGGTGCGTCTCAGAGACCCACAGGCAGTACCTACTAAAGAGCAGCAAGAAGTCATTAAGTCATTAGAAATGTTCCTAGAGAACTGTGGTTATAAGAACGACAATGATACTGATGACTTTGATACATTCATACGTAAGATTGTTCGAGACAGCCTTACTTATGACCAGGCATGCTTTGAGGTAGTACCAGATAGGAAGGGTAAGCCAGCTCAAATACTGGCTGTGGATGCTTCTACTATAAGGGCTGCTAGTGAGGACTATCAGGACAATACCATATGGTCCAAAAATCCTCCTAAGAAGAATGAGAAGGTGTCTTGGGTACAGGTTATAGATGGTACTGTAGTAAGCTGGTTTACCGCTAATGAAATGGCATTTGGGGTACGTAACCCACGTTCCAATATAAACCTTCAGCCATATGGCTTCAGTGAATTGGAACAGCTTATACAGCAAATCACATCACACCTGTATGCTGAAGAATACAACAGTAAATTCTTCTCTCAGGGTGGCACTACGAAGGGTATTATCAATATAAAGTCTGACCCTAACGGTATAGGGAATAAGGAGCAACTTGACTCATTTAAGAGACAGTGGAGAGCACAAGTAAATGGTATGGCTGGCGCTTGGAAAACTCCAGTACTTCAGGTACCACAGGGTATAGAGTACATAAATGTGTCTCAATCTAATAGAGACATGGAATTTAATCAGTGGATGAATTACCTGATTAACATTGTGTGTGCTGTATACGCTATAGACCCAGCTGAAATTAACTTTGCTAATAATGGCGGTGCTGCTGGACAGAGCAGTGTATTTGAATCCTCTCAGGAACAAAAGCTGAAGAATTCTAAGGATAAAGGCTTGAAACCTCTGTTAAGATTTGTAGAAACCATCATTAACAAGTTTGTTATTTCCAGATTTTCTGCTGAATACGTATTCTCATTTACAGGATTGGATGAGAAGTCTGAAGAGGAAAAAGCTGAGTTAGAGACAAAGCAGTCTAAAGTTTGGAAAACTGTAAATGAGATACGTAAGGAACACGGAGAAAAGCCCATAGATGACGGTGACGTAATTCTGGATGCTAGCTGGATTAACTATCACCAGCAGACCCAGATGGCTGCTCAACAGCAGGAAATGATGGCTGGTGAAGGTGACGAAGGTGATGAATACTCTGATGAAGAAGATACTGAGGGGTATTCTGAGCCTGAAGAGTACAGTGAAGAGCAACCCTCAGAAGAAGGTTATGAAGAGGATTCTGAGGAAAATACCGAAAAATCAATGTCTAAACTTATAATAACCATAGATGATTAAGATTTGTACAGTCACCTATATTATTCTATTAGTACAAGCAAAAGGGGGTGAAGAAATTGAAAGACTCTGATGTGTTTAGTTTTTGCTTGCCCTTTGATGTGCTTAAATCCACTGATGCTAATTCTGATGAGTGGCGTATAGGAGGATATGCTAGTACATCTTCTGAAGACCGTCAAGGTGACGAAATAGTCCAAAAAGGTTTGGATTATGACGATTTTGTGAACTATGGCTGGTTCAATTTTGACCACCACAATGACCAAATTCTTGGTTATCCAGATAAGAATAAGTGTAAGATTGATTCTCATGGATTCTATGTTGAGGGTACACTCCTTAAAGGAGTAGAAATTGCTAAGAATATGTGGGAAACAGCACTTGCACTACAGAAGTCTGGGGCTAATCGGAAACTTGGATTCTCTGTGGAAGGCAAAGTATTACAACGAAATGCCCTTGGTAAGATTGTAAAAGCCAAAATATACAATGTGGCTATAACCCCAAACCCTGTTAATACATCGTGTACTTGGGATGCATTAGTTAAGTCATTTACCACCGATAAGGATGACATAGAGAAGGCTTTGGAAGCAGGTCACAGTGATGCAAGTGGTTCAGCTATCGTACCAGAATCACTGGAATCTGCATTTAAGACTTTGTCATATGCTATTGGTGATGATGAAGAAGCAAAAAACTATATGTCTGAACTTAGGAAAAAACTTCTAAACAAACAAGATATTACAAAAAGCGAATTCATACTGTATCTACAGCTCACCAAGGGGTTGTCATATGAGGCTTCTAGGGAGTTAGCAGAAACATTATCCAAGTAAAAGGAGGAAGGTAACATGCTTAATGACAAACTTTCAAAGAGTTTGGCAGACCTGGATGCCGCCGCAGATGAGCTGTTGAAAAAGTCTGCTGATGCTGAGGCGGATGAGGAAAAAGACAAGGACAATGAGCCTGCACCAGAAGATATTGCTGATGCTGCTCCAGCCAAGGATGATGAGAAAGATAAGGACTCAGAAGACACTGACATTGAAAAGTGTGGGGATAACCCTACCAAACTGACTAAGTCAGAGGAATCTGAGGAAGCAGAGGATGAACCCATTGAGGAAAAGACCGAAGAAAATAAAGAAGATGAAGAGAACTCTGAAGGCAATGACAATGCTGAAGAGGGAGAAGATGAGGAAGACACTACAAAAGAAGATGTTGAAAAGTCCGTTAAGGATGACTTCACAGCCAATGAAAATATCAATAAGGCACTTCAGAGCAGTGAATTCCAAGCAGCCATGGTGGATATATTGGTTAAATCTCTTAGTGAGATTGAATACAGCATGCATTCTTCTAGCAAAGACCAAGAAAAGGCAGCGTCAGTGATGGCTAAGTCCATGCAGGCTGTCCTCCTGAGCAATAAGTCACTTTCAGCTGAGAATGAGGCTTTGAAGCGTAGGGTGAATAAGCTGGAGAAGTCCATTAGCATGGGCTTTGATAAGGTCTTGGATGCTATTGATACTATTTCCACTGAGCCAGCTCATCAGCGTAAGTCTATGGCTAGCATTAATGTACATGATAAGGATTTCAATAAGTCGCTCAATGGCTCTGGTGCTGTTGGTGGATTTGAAAGCCTTTCCAAGTCTCAGGTACTTAGTGTACTGAATAATGAGCTGTACAGCGGCAATCAGTTAGTCACAGCTCAAGATATTATCTCCTATGAGTCAGGTGCTCCTTTGAGAGTAGAATTGCAGCCACTTGTTATGAGCAAGTGTAAGTAAGCCCACCAATAACCCTAGTACATAGGAACAAAAACATGTTTATTTCAGAAATTGTATAAGGAGGAATAGAAAATGTCTGTTTCAATGAATGATTATGTGGATTTTGGTCAGGGCTTCGGTACTGCTAATGCAAGTGATGTTGCTGAACTGAATAAGGCTCTGAACACAGGGGCATATGCCCAAGCGAATGGTGTGGCTGGCCAGGTGAATGGTGCAGCACTCCAAGTTGAGTCTCTGGAGAATAGCTTGAAGGTGCTTACTTTCAGTGACCAACATGTAAAATTCTGGAAGAAGATTGCTAAGACTCCAGCTTACAGCACAGTTGAGGAATACAACCAGCTGCTCAGCTATGGCAATCAGTTCAGTGGTTTCCTGCCTGAAGGCGTGCTGCCTGAGACTGATGATAGCGAGTACAAGCGTCAGGCTTCTTTCGTGAAATTCCTTGGTACCACCAGGGAAGTCACTCATCCGATGACTCTGGTGCGTTCTGCTCATGGTGACGTTATCGCCCGTGAGAATCAGAATGGTATCCTGTGGATTATGAAGCAACTGGAGCATGCTCTGTTCTGGGGTGATAGCACTCTTGCTCAGCCTGGCAAGGAGGGTGTTCAGTTTGATGGTCTGAACAAGCTCATCGATGGCGAAAATGTGTATGACTGTAAGGGTGAAGACCTGAAGGACACCGACATCAACTATGGTGCTCAGATTATTCTGGAGAATTTTGGTACTCCTTCTGACCTGTATCTGCCATATGAGGTACTTGCTACATTTAGCAATACCTTCTTCCCGAAAGAGCGTGTTATCATGCCTACTCAGGGTGCTGGCTATCAGGCTGGTCTGGTTATCAATAAATTCCAGACTCACGGTGGTGCAGTTGAATTCCAGCCAGACCTCTTCCTGCAGAAGACAAAGCCACTTAGCAACACTGGTTCTGGTGGTACCAAGGCTCCAACTGCTCCTGCTTCTCTTACTGTTACAATTAACACTGAGGAAGTGGATGCTAACTTTAAGGCAGGCACATACGTGTACAGCGTAACAGCTTGCAATCGTTTTGGTGAGTCTGTACCTGTTGCTGGTGATGCTTCCGCAGTTGTTACTGCTAGCGATGTTAAGAAGGGCGTGAAGCTGGTTATTACTAACTCTGCTTCCATGGTTGTGGCTCCAGATTACTTCTGCATCTATCGTTCTGAGAAGGACGGCACGAAGAAGTTCTGCGTAGCTAAGATTCCTGCTACTTCTATCAACGCCAGCGGCACAACTCAGTTTGTTGATAAGTGTGAGATTCTCGCGAATACTTACACTGCTTTCATGGGTGAGTTCACTCCAGAGGTTATTGCCTTCAAGCAGCTTGCTCCTATCATGAAGATGGATTTGGCTCTGCTTGGTCCAGCATACCGTTGGATGATTCTCCTGTATGGTGTGCCTCAGCTGTATGCTCCTAAGAAGTGGATGAAGTTTATCAATATCAAGGCTTCTAGTGACCGTACATCTAGCACTGCTCTTTACAACAACTAAGGTTTAACACCTACAAACCTATACTCACAAACCAAAACAAGGGTACAGGGATGCCATATCCTTGTACCCTTGTTTATTTTGATGAAGGAGGATAAAATCATGGCAACAGTACTTGGTACAACAATTAAGAATGGAAAGATAGCTACTTCTTTTGGAGTTTTTAACTTTGTAGAAGGCAAGGCTGATATACCTGATGATGCTGCTGAAAAGCTGGTGTCACTGCCTGGATTCCAGTACGAAGGTGCTCAGAATGCTCCTAAACCAGAGGAAAAGCCTACACCTGAAGAGGAAGTCAAGCAGGAGGATTCTAACACTCAGGAGAGCGAAATAGAGCAGCCAGCACCACAGCAAGAGGAAAAGGTTGAGGCTAAATTTGATGAGAAAGAACTCAATACCAAAAATGTAGCTCAACTCCGCAAGATTGCCAAGGACAACGGAATTGACATTGGTGGCGCCAGCAAAAAGGACGAAATCATAGCTATTCTGATGGCATAACAATCTGAATAATGTATGATAACCTCCCATATTATCTTAGTATGGGAGGTTATTTTGTAAAAGGAGGTAGAGTAATATGAAGCCTTTAGGCACAACAGTAACACCTATTACTCCAGAGGAAGAACCATTCCTGCTTAAACCTGTTCCTGCTAATCTTCATGATGTAGCAGGAGAAGTTCATGGAGACATCTTATACTCTATGTATACTCTGTCTAGTACAGTAGTTGACAGGGATATAAATGTTTCTCTGATTACTACAGACCTTATTCAGCACACTGCTGGTAATGGGGTTAAAGGTTTTTGGATAGGAATTGGCATTGACTCTAGGCTTATAGACAATTCTAAGGTGTATATATCTTGGGGTGACTTGACAGATGAACAAACCTTGTCTATGGAAGCCACTGAACCAGATAGCGAACAAGAGGTAGACGGTGTAACATATAAGACCTTCTACTTTAATGCTGGTAACGCATCTAACCATGAGAACAAGGCAACTATAATCGTAGACTATGAAGGAGTTCACTACCACTATAAACTGGATTTTGCTGCTGTAGGAATGAAGGTAGGCAATAATCTGGACGACATCATCTGGGATTCTGTTAGTGTACAAGCAATCAAGGATAAATACTTGTTCGGTATAGACTTGTCTGACTCTAATGGCAATCCACTTCCAGAGAGTTTGTTTATACATTATCTCAACGCCTCAGTGGATTACTTACAGAATCTTCTGGACATAGTTATATCTGAGACTGAGTTTACAGAGAAACATGATTACATCAGAAATGACTATCAGAATTGGGGCTTTATCCAGCTTGACCATAATCCTGTTAAGGAGGTTAAGAGGTTGAACCTTACTTATGGCAATAGACCTTCTATTGACATACCTTTGGACTGGATACAGTTGGACAAGCTGACAGGTCAGATTACACTGTTTCCGTCTGCTGGTTCTGCTAACAGCCTTATCATAGGACAGACTGGGCTGCTTTTCGGATTCCAGAGTCAATGGGATTATGCACCAATGCTCTGGGAAGTAGAGTATGTGGCTGGTATTGATGATAAAGACAAGAACATGCCATTTAATCTTATACAGGAAGCAGTGTTCAAGAGAGCATCAATGGGTATTTTAAACGTGTGGGGCGACCTCATTATTGGTGCAGGAATTGCATCACAAAGTGTAAGTATTGATGGATTGTCACAAAGCATCGGTAAAAAGTGCTGCTATAACCGTTATGTAGCCTAGGAATAGCAGAGTGCCGACTACAGTGAACCTGACAAGTAGACTGTAGTAATAAAGTGAGGGAATAAGCTGGAAGGGTTTGGCTATCCTAATCAGAGAGTGAAGGCTGAAGGTAAAATCTCAGTCAACCGCAACGCATAGGTAGTGAAACTGTAGTTGAGATACTACAGAATATAATCTACCCAAGAGACCTCACTATTGGTCAGGACAGTATGCAGAATACTGTAATAAAAAGGTATGCTCATCTAAGTTGGAATTGACCAACTGTATCATGTTTTTGCAGAGAAACATGTATGGGGGAAACCTCTAGTATTGAGATAAAAAACTCAATTTACACAAGAAGTACATGACGACACAATCTGCGATGTTTGGAGGTGCCAGTGCTCGTGTACAGGAATACGCTAAAGACCTTGACGAACGCATACTTCCTGTATTACGGCAAAAATTCGGTGGGATAAGGATGGTGGTTGTGTAATAGTTTTTAGTATTTACCAATCAATTACTCTTGAACCCTTATTTTAGAGTATTAAACTCTAAGGAGGGGTATACATGAAGAGAACACCAATATTTATTGAAGAATCTTGGGAGGAATTTAAAGGCAATTATGGATACATCTATTTAACTACTGATGTTAAACATCATAGGATGTACGTAGGCAAAAAGGAATTACCATTTTTTGATAAACACTATTTTGGTAGTGGTACTTTATTGACTAGAGCATATCGAAAAAGACCTAATGACTTTGAGTGTAAACCTATTAGTTGGGCTAAAACCAAAGAGGAACTAAATGAGCAAGAAAGACATTGGATTGAATTTTTAGAGTGTCTATCTGACGTAGACAAGCCATTATCACAGAGGGCTTATTACAACATTTTGCCAGGTGGTGATGGTGGTAGATTGACTGGAGAAAGCCTTCAGAAAATGAAGGTATCTCGTAAAGGTAAGTGCTTAGGAAAAGATAACCCAAATTTTGGAGGTAAATCACACACAGAGGAATCCAGAGAAAAATTAAGACAAGCCATGTTAGGTAAACATTTATCAGAAGAAACTAGACATAAAATTAGTTTAGGTAACACTGGTAAAAAGATGTCTGAAGAATTTAAGCAAAAACTAAGAGAAATGCATCTTGGTACAACTTTATCAGAAGAAACCAGACAAAGAATTTCTAAGAATAGAAAAGGTAAAATGACTGGCAGCAGCCATCCTCTTTTTGGTACTCATTTAACACAAGAACAAAAAGATAACTTGAGAGAAAAGAACCTGTATGGAAAATCCCCTAGAGCCAAAAAAGTGTACAAATTTGATTTACAGATGAACCTATTGTTTGTGTATGAATCAAGAAGTCAAGTATCTATAGATGGATTTACTCCTCCTAAAATTTCTGGTGTATGCAATAAGAATGACAGGTCAAATGATACTACTTACACTTATCATGGATATATTTTTTCTAGTTACCCTGATTACCATATGAAATCCAATATCAAAGAAGTGTTAGATGTATCAATGCCAGATTACCAAGAAAAACGCAGTAAGCAACTATCAGAAATAAACATGGGCAATTCTCATCCCCATACAGAAGAATCTAAAGAAAAACTAAGGCAAGCTATGTATAAGAGGTTATATGGCATTACAGATGAAGAAGGTGATTAACCCATGGCACGTGTGAACCTATATGAAGAGTTATATGAGAAACTCATAAATGATAGAGGAATAGATGCCATCTGGGAACGTGCTTGCGTATGTAAGTGTGTTTCCAGAGACAGTGGTCAACCAGATTTCACCTGCCCAATATGTGGCGGCAGCGGATACAGATACATGGATGGAAAACCCATTCGTGTGGCAGTCACCAGCATTATGTCAGATTACAGGTTGGACACATTAATGCTGAGAGAACCAGGCACAGCATACATCACACCCAAGGCAGATATCATTATGGGTTTTCATGATAGGTTGATATTCCCAGACTTTAAGTGTACATTTTCTGAGGTAATTCACTGGAATTATGATGAAGATGGATTAGGAGTCAGCCCAAAGACTTATCGTGATATAAAGTCAGTTATATTCATGGCTGATGGAGAAAATGAGTATGAGGAACACATTGACTTTGAGGTAACAGAAGATAAATTCCACTTGAAATGGAAGGATGTAGAATTAGCTAAGAAGTACGATGGAACCAATATGAGTTTGTTATACTACACTACTCCAAGCTATTTAGTGGATGACCTTCTGCACGAAATAAGGGCAACCATATCAGATAGGAATTCTCCAAAGGAAACATTTAGGGAGTTACCTAAGCAATACAAAATAGTTAGGGAGGATTTTATGTACAAAGTAAAGACTCCAGAGCCATTCCCTGATGAACCTAGAGAAGAAATTGTTGATAATGTAGAGCCTAATACAGAAACGACTGAACAGAATGAACCTATAAGTGACGGAGAAGGTACTGTAATCTAAGGTGGTGATAATATGAGCTTTTCTATTACTGTAGATGTTAGTGACTTAAAGGTCAATGACCAGTTATCACCACAGATTACGGCAGCCATTCAATCATCTATACAAACGAGTCTTGCTATAATCAGGGATAGATGGCAAACGGACATCCAGAGAAAGCTGATGAGCTCAAGACCTTTATACTTACAAGGACTTGGATTTGATTCTGTAGTTTATCCTTTAGGCTCAGATGGATTTGCTGGTGCTGTACAACTGAAGGGAAAATTCCCTAATATGTTAGAAACAGGATTTGGTCCATTTGACATAAAGGTAGGCTTGGGAAAATCTAGTAGAGTTAAGCAAAAGAAAAATGGTGGCTGGTATATTACTGTACCATTTAGGCACTCTACACCAGGCAGCTTTATGTATGGTGCTCCAATGCCTAAGAATGTATACGCTGCTGCTAAAAAACTCCAAAATAATGGAAGATTATCATACCCAGGTGCAGGAGATAAGAGCTGGACTGGATACCAGAGGAAGAATAAAACCTATGATGGTCTCACCAGAATAGTCAAAAGTTATCAGAAAGCTACACAGAGCCAGTATATGACCTTCAGAAGAGTGAGCGACAGAAGTGACCCAATGAGCTGGTGGCACCCAGGCTACCAAGGTGTAAAAGAAGCAGAAAAACTTATGCCATTCGCAGAAAGAACTTTTGTAGACATACTAACCAATAACCTTAACGGAATATAGGAGGGTGAAAAATGATTCCTTTAATAGATGATTTTTTACAGAAATTCATGGTAACTAAGTTAAGATACCTAAAAGCTAATCCTAGTATGATTGGTATGATATTCCAGACTGGTCAGAGGGAATCATTGTCTAAGTTAACACAGTTTATTACCACACAGAAGATACGTGTAGTAATAGGCTATCCTAGAGACCAGTCATCACTTCCAGCTTATGTAATAACCCTAGCACCAGAGCAAGAGCAGCCAAGTGGGTTAGGAGACAACGTACTTACATATGGACCAACTTTAGGCATGGGAGAAGAACCAGAAGACATTGCTCAAGAATACTTAGATGATTTTGTGGCTTCTACAATGATGAATGCCAACTACCGTATAGAGTGCTGGAGTGACAATGGTGACCTAACTGCTTATATGTATGTGATACTAAAATGGTGTCTCTGGAGCAGTAGAAAGGAAATGTTGGCTTTAGGCTGGAATAACATCAGGCTAGATGGAACTGACTTAGAGCCAGTACCAGATTATATGCCTATCTTTGTGTATCGTAGGTCAGTATCCTTGGCTTTAACATATGATGCTTTGTATCATGAAGATGTTAACAGTATAGCTAGATTCCTAGATGTAGTTGCTCATCCAGATTTGTATGATAGGTCTGAAGATGGTAGCGTTATACAGAAAGAAACAGGAAGTGTTATCATACCTGCTAAGTACACATGGATTATCAACCAATTCGTTGAAACCATAGGTACTGGAGAGGTATCAATAGCACAAAGCACTTATACTTTTACTGGTAGAGCAGGAGTGAAAGGATACCCTGTTATCTCAATGTTACCAGAGCAGGGTGTTCCAGATATTCTCTATTTAGTACATGAATACCTCAAAGGAGATTATGATTACTATAAACCATGTGTATGGGATGACAATCTTGGTCAGTATATCCCATTAGCAAGCATGAAACACAATGAAAACTCATACAAAGATATTATTATAGTGAACCCTGTATCCAGTAAGGAGGAATAGTGATGGCTAAAAAAGCAGAATCAAATACCGATGCTGTTAATGCATCGTCTACAATTAAAACTGAACCTTTTGTAAAGTCCAGAAAACGTACTTCCCTTGATGAGTTTGCCATTACCCACAGACTCAGACCTGAAATGAAAGCTGGATTTAAGGTATGGCTGAAGGGTGAACTCCATCATTTTGATGATGAATGGGAAACACTATTTAAGAATTACACAAATAGACAGTTAAAGTAAGGAGGAATAAAGATGGCAAACACAGTCTATTTTAACGGTGATGTGCTTACCATACCTGGTGCTTACTCAGCAATTGACGTCAGCAACCTGCAGGTAAAGAGTGATGGTGATGGTGCTAAGACTATTGCTATTATTGGTGAGTGCACAGGTGGTGAGCCACAGGTAGTTCAATTCTTTAGTGAACCTACTGTAGCTAGAAAGATTTTGAAGTCTGGTGAACTTCTGAAGGCTTGTGAAAAAGCATGGAATCCTGTTTCTGGTAGTAAAGAGGGCGTGCCTATTGGTGGTGCTAACATTATTGCGGTTATCCGTTCTAATGCTGCTACCAAGTCTTTCCTTGAGATTGACCCAGAAGGTGTAGTTGCCCCTACTGAGAAGCAGATTGTATTCCAGTCTAAGGACTGGGGCAAGGATACAGCTCACCAGGTTAAAATTTCCAATGGCACCATAGAGGGTACAAAGAACCTCACCATCTATGACCAGACCAATGATGTATATGAACACTGGGACAATGTTGGTCGCATGTTCTCTATTGGCTACACAGGTGATAAGGCTTATGCTGAGGTCAATGTGTATAAAGATAGCAACGGTGCGATGTACCTCCAGACCAAGATTGGTGACGATGAGGCTTCTGCTGTAGAAGACATCCATATTGCCCTTGACCCAATTAAGTACAAGAACTTGCGTGTTCTTATTTCTGACCTTCAGTCCTATGAGAACTACAAAGTAATTGCTGCTACACGCTACAATATGCGTTTGAAGGTAAATGAGCTGGATATCATCACTAAAAAGAACATCAAGTCAACTCAGCTTGTTCCTACAGCCACCATTACGGCTACATTCGCAGATACTGCTAGTACTCTGGCTCTCAATTCTCGTTTGATTGAGGTTAAGTCTTACAACAAGGAAATTGGTAATAAGACTATTCCTAATACGAATGGTGCTTACCTGTTCCTTACTGGTGGCAGTGAAGGTTCTAGCCCAGCAAGTTGGATTAAATTTTTTGATATGTTGAGCAACTACGACATTCAGTACATTGTTCCGCTTATCGGAGATATTTCCATACATGCTGAGCTCATGGAACATGTTATGGCTATGTCTGGTACCATGGGCAAGGAAAGACGTGGTGTTGTTGGCGGTAACGTCAATGAAACTATCAATGAATCAATACAGCGTGCACGTGACCTCAATCATGCTCGCATGCAGGTTGTACACGGTGGTTTCTATGACGTAAATAGCAACAATGAGTTGGAATTGTATCCTCCTTACATCTTGGCTGCTCAGCATGCTGGTCGTGCTGCATTCCTTCCTGATGGTGAGCCAGCTACTCATGATATATATCGTATGAGTGCTCCAGAGTATCAGCTTGAAGCTAATGAAATCACAGCACTTCTTCAGTCTGGTGTTCTGGCATTCGAGTTTGTGATTGGTCAGGCTGGTGTATCTCAGTCCCATGCACGTCTTGTACAAGACCTCACTACAGACCTTGTCAATCAGGATGTGGTACACGTTGAGAGAGCAACTGGTCAGCTGGCTGACTCTATCAATAAGGAAATCAGACGTGGTCTGGATAGCTTGCTGACTGGTAAGCGTACTTCCTTGACTGACCTTACTTCTGCCAAGAACCGTGTTATTTCCATCCTTCAGGAACGTCAGCGTAATGGTTACATTATTGCTTACAAGGATGTATATGTATCCAAAACTGGCACAATCACTACAGTGGATTATGGAGTAGCTGCTGCTGAGCCTAACAACTTTACGCTTATTACAGCACACTACTATTCTGAAACACTGACAGCAGAGTAAAGGAGTGAGATAAATGGCTACACAAGCAAATCAGACAGTACACAGCGGCAATACAGTGTTGCTTAAAGTTAAAGGTCAGGTTGTAGGACGTGCCCAAAGCCTGGATGGTCGTAGGTCATTTGGTACTGAGGGTGTGTATGAGATTGGCTCTATCATGCCACAGGAGCATATCAACAATAGATATGAGGGTACTGTGTCCTTGGAACGATTCTTGATTAAGAAGGCTGACCTTGCTAAAGTTGGTATGGCAGCTTTGGGTGAGGAAATTCTTAACACTGATATCATTGACATCGAAGTCATTGACAAGAACAATGGTCAGACAGTCCGTGTATATCGTGGCTGTACCTGCGTTGACTACTCTGAGAACTTCCGTGTTGGTGCTATCTCAGGTGAGAATGCTTCCTTCCAGTATTTGTCTTGTGACAGAGGTGACGCTACTACTTCTGTGGCTAATGCTCAGGCAGGAACTACTGTTCAGCAGATTACCAACACTGTGAGTCAGGTAAACAGCCTGTAAAATTTACATAGTCTATAATAAGCCCTTAGTGGATTAACCATTAAGGGCTTATATTATTGTTTATAGGATAAACCCATTAACTAACATCTATAAGGAGAGATTAAAATGGCTAAAAAACTGACGGAAAACCAAATGGAAGTACTTGCTGGTATCGTAGACAGTGAGAGCAAGACCTACACCTTTGAGAAGGAAGTAAGTGTTGAAGGTGAAAAGAAAAAAGGAACTTTTACTGTTAAGTACATGGGGGTAGCAGCACGTTTACGCTTGGGTACTATTCGTGCTAGACTTCTGGAAGGTGCACCTTCTCAGTCTGTTGACCCACTTACAGATGATATTGCTTATATGATAGCGTATCTCACAGTATCATTAGTTAAAGCACCTAACTGGTGGGACTATGATAAAATTGATGACGTGAGTGATTTGCGTGAGGTGTACATGGAGGCATACAAGTTCATGCGTTCTTTTCGAGGACAAAATGAACAGAGTGCCAATGCTGGAGATAGTTCAACTTCCGATAGCAAGAAGGCTATGGAAAGTAAGTAAGCTACTTCACCTACCAGTGAGCCACCCTGCTATGCAGAGTTTGGATACCTATGACCTAGATTTCTATGAACTTTCAGATATTGCTGATGACCCGAAGAAATTGGAGCAACTGCAGAATCACTTCTTTGACCCAGACTTTGATGAGTGGTTGGAAGAATTTGATAAGGAACAATCTGAGAAGCAGGTTAAAGAGAAAGAGTCAACTGAACCAGAACCACCTGACCTTGACACCATAAAATACAGTCAAAATAACTCATATAACAATCAAGTTACTGAGTTAGAAACTGAAGAATACGAAATGGGTACTGCTGCAGCCGATGAAGAATTTGAGAGGGATGATGAATAATGGCTGACACCAATGTACGCATCAAGTTGTCAGCTGATGGCAAACAGGTGCGAGACACGCTAAAGCTAATAGACCAAGATATACAGCAGCTTGGAAGTGGCAATGCTGTAAATACAAGTGATACCTCTAATACTGGTAACAACAATACCCAACAGGGACAATCTTCTTCAGACAGAGTAAAGCAGTCTAATAGAGACAGGAATACAACACTCCTTTTAAGGGAACTGATTCTGGTTAGACGTGAATTACAACAGATGAACAGGAACACCAGTAGTACTGGTGCTCCTAGCTCATCTAATGCTCCTACACCAGTTGGGGGTTCTGGAAGTAATACTCCAACTCCACCAACTCCATCAGGAGGTGGCAGTCAGAACAACCCACCAACTCCACCTGGTGGCAATCCTCCACCACAAGGATTAGGGCAATTACAAAGTGTTTTAGGCAAACTGGCAGCTGGAGTTGCTGCCTTGTCTGCCTTTAATGGTATGGCTAATTCTAGCCAGAACAGACTTTCATTAGCCTATAAAACCTATGGTAGTACTCTGGCTTATGACGACTACAACAGAGCAGGTAAGGATGCAGTAAAGCTAGGAGAAAGATATGGTTATGATTATGAAGTAACCATGGGTGCTTCTTCAGCTAACATGCGTAGTGGTGCTGGCTTTAAGGATATTGCATCTTATAAGGCTGACATGAATGCTATACTGAAGTCATCTAAGGCTTGGGGGCTTGACCCTAATGCTGTAGCTAGTGCTTCTGGTAATATGGTAGGCATGGGTGCTTTCAAGCAGGGTGAGCAACAGAAATTTGCTAACCTCTTAGCTCAGTCTATTGTAGAAAATGGCATGCAGGGCATGGAGGATAAGCAGCTGGATGTCTTAGAGGACATAGCTGGGAATCTTTCCGCAACCAATGCTACAGTTAGTCAGCAGTCCATAGAGAGTGGTTTGAACCTTTATAATGCTATTGTTGGTGTCAACGATAGTATGAAAGGACAACGTGGTGGCAATCTCACAAACAAGATGATGGGATTAGCTAGTGGCCAGGATAACGCTCTGAATTTGTTCGCTGGATTAGGTACAGAATACACTGGCATTGAAGGCTATAATGAGTTCATGAAGAAGGCAGCTGAGGACTCTACATTTGTTCCTAGACGTGCTTGGGACAGAATGAAAGAAGTCTATGGTGAAGAAAAAGCTGCTGAATACATGAAATATCACCTCCAGAAGAGTGGAGGATATAGCATTGGTGAGGCTGAAACTGTAGTAGAGTCACTGAAGGCTGGAACTAAGTTTGATACTAAAGGTACTAAGACTGGAGAGCAAGCAGAACAACAACGCATTGAGAACTATGAGCAAGATAAGGTATCAGACCTTGAAAAATCTGATATTGCCATTCGTGAAGCCAAAGATGACGTTGGTGATTTAATCAATGAAATCAAAGCACCTATACTCAGTGTATTTAATGATATGTCTGATGGTGCTAAGATGGCTACTATTGGTGCTACAACAATTGGTGGCTCTGTTGTATTTGGTAAGGCAGCACAAGCTGTTTGGAACAGATTAGGAGGTGCGGCTGCTGGAGCAGCAGAAGGTGCTGGTGGTGCCGCAGGAGGTGCGGCTGGAGCATCAGAAGCATTAGCAGGTGCTGCTAGGACTGGTTCCAAATTAGTGAAAAAAGGTGCTCCAATCGTTGCTGGAGTTGTAGGTGCTTATGATACTTATGAAGCAATACAACGGGATGATTATAGAGGGGCAGCTGAGGCTGCTGGAGGCACTTTAGGAGGTATTGGTGGAGCAGTAGCAGGTGCTGAAGCTGGTGCTGCCATTGGTGCTCTGTTCGGAGGTGTAGGTGCCATACCTGGTGCTGCTATTGGAGGTATATTAGGTGGCATAGGTGGTGGATTCCTTGGTGATTCTCTAGGAGAATGGGGTGGTGGAAGCCTGTATGACCTTATAGCTGGAGATTCAGAAGAACATGGAGAAAGTGGCGTAGCTGCTGAGGAAAAGAACAAAAACCTTAAAGAAAACACTGAAGCACTAAGAGAGAACACCAAAAGGTTAAGTGGTAAGGGAAATAATGCTAATGCTAGACCAGATGATTTTGGCCCATTAGAGGAACAACGTAAAAAGAATAAAGAACGCGAAGAAGAACAAAAATCAACAAGTTTTTTACAGTGGTTATTTGGTAGTAATGGCGAAAAGGGCAAAAAACATGCTGTAGGTAATGACTATATTCCATATGATAACTACCCAGCTTTGCTTCATAAAGGTGAAAAGGTATTAACTAAGAAGGAATCAGAGGAATACGATGATATGGTAATTAGTGCTAAATCGTCTATGCCTCTGTACTATGAATACAAAGTAAATACAGCTAAAGCAAACAAAGCAGAACAGCTTGCCGTGGGTAAAGACTATGTACCATATGATAACTATCCAGCTTTACTACATAAAGGTGAAAAGGTATTAACTCAACCTGAAGCCGATGAGCTAGGCAACCTTAAAGGTATTGACATACCAGATGAACACAAAATAACTGAAAATGATTCAGAGGAAACTAAAAATGCTAAATTACAGGAACAGCAGAAACTACTAGAGCAGTTGAATACCAGCAATACTGAACTTAACAAAGAACAAGAATTACAAGCAGATAAAACTGCTTCACCATACAAGAAGAAAGGGCTAGACTTGCTATCCATATTGAACTTTGGTATAGGCATGCTAGGTGGTTCTCAGATTAAGAACAATGGACTTTTTAACATAGGTTTACAACACATTGGATTACCAGGATTCAGTGGAGAACACATGGAAGGAATGGATGAACTCTATTCTAAGATGACTGGAATACCAATTGTTGGTAATAACAATCCATTAGAAGCAATTTTCAGCGAAAAAGATAATCCATTAGGAGATATATTTGGCGGTAAGGATAATCCTTTAAGTGGTATTTTTGGCGGTAAAGACAATCATTTAAGTGGTATTTTTGGCGGTAAAGACAATCCATTAGGAGATATATTCATTGGCAACGATAATCCATTGAGCATACTATTAGGAGGTGGAGATAACTCAGGAGGAATACTTGGTAAAAACCAAGATTTTTCCAAAATCTTCAAGATAGGTCAAGGCGGTGGAGGGTGTTTTGGACAAGATAAAGATAACCCATTAAGTATACTGTTTGGTGGATTAAATAAGAACAACCAAGATTTTTCTAAAATCTTCAAGATAGGTCAAGGCGGTGGAGGGTGTTTTGGACAAGATAAAGATAACCCATTAAGTATACTGTTTGGTGGATTAAATAAGAACAACCAAGATTTTTCTAAAATCTTCAAGATAGGTCAAGGCGGTGGAGGGTGTTTTGG